>RCUM01000091.1_pt1 | contig 79207 bp, 69 predicted proteins | sample 2166141 | NCBI WGS metagenome assembly RCUM01 (sample SAMN09932756, study PRJNA488358) | compost metagenome | isolation source: compost soil in crotonic acid-enriched | place: Germany: Experimental Botanical Garden | reverse complement strand
CCCTGAATCACTTAAAAGTGTAACTCTCAGGGTGTGAATGACTATATCTGGCACAGAGCGGACATTTCAGCTTTTCCCTACCCCTGACATCTGAACTTAGCCTTGATACCAGAACCCAGTAATTAGCCCAGCGCACTCATACTGGTCAAACGCGCCTCATGGCTTCATAACGATGCGGCCAAGCGGTTTCGCTGTCTCGGCGAATTCGTGGGCCGCGGCAGCGTTGGCCAGGGAGAAGATGCGCTCAATGACAACCCTGATGCGCCCTGCCGCCACAGCCTGCAACATGTCGTCCACACTTGCCCGAACTCCGGGCCTTTCAAAAAGGGGCCCCATAAATACCCCCATGAGTGTTTGGTTAGACTGCATTGGCGGCCACAAGTCGACAGTCAGGCTACCACCGCCCGCATTACCGACGAAGACGAGACGTCCTTCCGGAGCGAGTGCAGAAAGCGAAGCAGGCAACGTCGTCCCCACCGGATCAATGACGAGGTCAACACCGGTGCCATCGGTGTACTGTCGGACACTGTCCACGACGTTATTCTCTGCACGATCCACGACATGATCGGCACCCAGTTCAAGCAACCGGCCTCTTCGCTGCGTTCCGCTTGCCACGGCGATGACCGTCGCGCCTGCTTGTGAGGCAAGCTGAACGGCTGCGAGCCCCACACCACCCGCTGCTGCCTGAATAAGGACGGTTTCTCCCTGCCGGAGCATGCCTCGTGTGAAAAGACAATGATGCGCGGTTCCAAAAGAAATCGGCAACACAGCCGCTTCTGCCATATCCACCCCATCGGGTATAAGCCAGGTTCGTTCCGCGGGCACAGCCCAACGTTCCGCATGTGATCCCTGCATGTTAAAAGCGGCGACTCTGTCCCCAACCGCACGGCTACGGACTTTCGATCCGACCGCAATAACTGTGCCCGCAGCCGCATAGCCGACGATCCATGAAGGAAGAGGCGGCGGAGTTGAACGGCGGTTGATCAGATCTCCACCCTCAATCGAGATAGCCTCGACAGAAATCAGGATGTCGTCAGGCCCTGTGACCGGATCTGGGATATCGACATATTTCAGGACGCCGGGAGCGCCTTCAACGTCATAAACCGCTGCTTTCATAAATTTTCCTTTGTCTCATCAGTAAATCCGGCCCCGTCTGGCAAACCATCCCGATCCGGCATATAGCACGTCAGAAATCTCTCTGTTGCCTCTACAGGCAGCGCGGGCTGCCCTGTTGAATTTTCGACGGACGGAAAGACCCGTAACGCTTAGGGCAGCCTGGCAATCACCTTAATCTCAAACTTGAATCCGTAAAGCCACGTCACGCCGATCCCGGTCAACGTAGGGTAAGGCGCTTCCCCCCAATATTCTGGCAGGATACTCCAGATAGCATCGAGGTTTGACTCGGGATCGACGACAAAGAGGGTAACGTCAACCACGTCACCAGCATCAACGCGATCACAGCCAAACCCGAGGAAAGTGATGCCATCCGCCGCGCACGGGTCCTGCTTGGCTGCCGCGATCAGGCCAAGGGAGAAGATGCGATCGGAAAGATCGCACCCGCCAGCGACCTGGCATGGCTGCCGCTCGATCTCAGCGATCTTGAGTCCGTACGTGCGGCAGTCGAAATCGCGGGGAAAGAACCGCGCCTCGACGGACTGAGCGCGCGTTGATGGTTTATTACCGCACCTTGCGGGGGATGTCACGGTTTCGCCTTCGCGATATAAGCCCGTAAACCCTCTGCAAGAATATCGAATACCGTTTTACAGGCCTTGCTGTGGCGAAGGTCCTCATGCATTACCAGCCAGGTGTCGAGATGAAATGCAAAGAAATCAGGCATCAATCTCTGTAACGGAACAGGAGAATTGGCCAGTTGAACCTGGCACATACCTATGCCAGCACCTGCGCGAATAAGGTTCAGTTGTGCCACATCACTGTCAGTGCGCAGGGTAAATAGTTCACGATGCAGCTGAGGATAGTGTTTCAGTGCCTGTAAAATAAATGGCGTCATTTTATCAAAGCCCACAAGCGTATGCGTGAACAACTCCTCCATACTTTCCGGTGCGGCACGCCGTGCCAGATAGGAAGATGAAGCATGCAGACCAATTTCAATACTGCCTATCCGACGTGCAATCAGTTGCTCCTGCACCGGCGCGGTCATGCGTACTGCAATATCCGCTTCCCGGTTCAATAAATCCTGAATGCGGTTAGACAAAACCAGTTCAATTGTAACCTGCGGGTAATCTTTTTTAATTTGCGCAATGAGGGGCGGCAGAACTTCTGTGCCGATAATTTCGCTCGCAGAAACACGCACCACACCACGCAGTCCGGCGGTGCGGGTGCTAAAGCTGGCAGCCGAACGTTCAATCATACTGGCCGTGTTTTCCATCGCTTGCGCGTGGCCTTGCAGCGCGACGGCTGCATCCGTGGGCTGTAGGCCAATCTGAGAGCGTGTAAACAAAACCAGACCAAGTGCTGATTCCAGGGCCGCCACGTGGCGGCCCGCTGTAGGCTGGGTAATGGCAAGCATACGTGCAGCCCCCGACAGGGAACCTTCTTTCATCACCGCAAGGAAGGTGCGATACCATTCCCATGGAATATTTAGCTTCATACAAAAATGCATACCTGCTGTTTGATGCCATGCAATTACATTTAGCTCGCGCAGGCACTACGATGTCAAGCAGACATCCGGCAAAGGTAAAAACAATGAAAAGCCAAAACAAGGTACTCATACTGGGCGCAACAGGCGGGATCGGTGGCGAAATCGCCCGTAAGCTCGTCCGAGATAAATGGGACGTTCATGCATTGCGCCGCAGTATCCCGAAAAGTGAAGAGCACGAAACGGTGACATGGACAGCCGGTGATGCGCTGAATGCAGAGCAGGTTGCGTCTGCCGCGTCAGAGTGTAGTGTGATTGTCCATGCGGTTAATCCGCCGGGGTATCGAAACTGGGAACAACTGGTTTTGCCTATGTTACATAACACTATCAATGCGGCGGAGAGAAATGGCGCATTAATCGTTCTCCCGGGCACCGTCTACAACTACGGTCCGGATGCCTTTCCTCGCTTACGTGAGGACTCTCCCCAGACCCCTGTCACCAGGAAAGGGGCCATACGGGTGCAAATGGAGAAGGCTCTGTTAGCCTACACGCAACGTGGCGGAAAGGTGTTGATTCTGAGGGCCGGTGACTTCTTTGGTCCTGACGCAGGCAACAACTGGTTTTCACAGGGATGGGTTAAACCGGGTCAACTCCCACGGATAATTAAAAACCCCGGTAAAGCCGGAACAGGCCATCAGTGGGCCTATCTGCCGGACGTCGCCGAAACCCTTGCCGCACTGTTGGCGCGTCGGGACCAACTCGACCCCTTTGCCTGTTTTCACATGCGTGGGCACTGGGATCACGATGGCACGACGATGGCCGCAGCCATACAGCGTGTCGCGCAACTTGCCGGTGTTAAAGCGAAGGTAAAATCCTTTCCCTGGTGGCTCATCTTTGCGATGTCACCTTTCAATACCACGCTGCATGAAATGCTGGAGATGCGGTATTTGTGGGAACAGCCAATACAGATGGACAATTCGAAACTGATCGATTTTCTGGGCCACGAACCTCATACGCCCCTGATTGAGGCCGTGCACAAGACTTTAATCGGCCAGGGCTGTCTTAATCATGCGTCAGAAACGCGTTCGTAAGCAGGTCAGAGGATTATTTTGAGTGCGCTCCTGGCACAGGGCTGCCGTAGCAGCCCTGACAGGCTCAAACCTCCATCGACTCAGAGATCGCCAACGCATCAACCTCAAGCCCAGATCACGCGTTTACCTTCCAGTTGAAGTCTGATCCGCCTCCCCCAGAGATAAGATATCTGAAGCGGACGTCATCCTCATAGGGCACTGGACAACTCTTCAAGGGAGCCCTCTTTGGGCATTAGTTGAGTCTGTCTAATGCCAGTATTCCAGCTGTGCGGCCAACCTCAACCGAGGGGATGATTATCCGCCGTAAGGCTGTTGGCGCGCTTTCTCGAGCTCAAGCTTTACTGCCTTCAATGTCCTTTTCCGAATCCAGCCGCTTCCCACTCGGATTGCCAGCCAGTATCCGGCCATTTTTAACTGTGTCGCTCTGTCCGGGCAATGTATGAAGGTTTCTGTACAGAGTGCATATTCGTCGACGGCGAGTTGCTGTACCTGATATCGCAGCAGCAGCTTTGCGTTGCCTGGCCGTAGCGCGGCGCAATAGGCACTGATATCGGGCACCTCCTCAAGGCCAAAATCGGATCGCCAGAATTGCCCTCTCAAACCATAGCAAAGTTCGGTTGGCGAGTTTTCTAACAACGTGAAACTCTGTAGCCCAAACTGATCAATGGCACTTTCAGATTGATGGCGTCGTAATTTTTGCGGCAGTTTCCGCACCGCCATTAACGTTTTAATCACGATATCCTGCTGGATATCATAACCCGCAATTGCCGGTAAGATTTTTTCGGGGTAAGCCGTGGTTATGGTAGTGCTGTGCCGCTCATGGAACTGAAAGTTCGGCAAATAGACAGGCACATTCTGCCAGTCAGCCAGCGCGTTCTTCGTAACAAATCCGAGTGCCATCCCGTTATTACTCCCTCAAGAACCCTAATCCTGCCGCGATTGTGAAGCAAGGCTAAGGTTCTATCAATTTTTGCCTCTGGAGCGCCACCTGTTTTATAAACACTTTCGGCAAAAAATGGCCCATACAGTCAGTAATGAGCGAAAAGCAGGCACCCCGCCGCATTTTGCAGGCGGACATTATCCAGCCATGTTACTGGGCGGGATATCTCGCTCAAACCTGCGGCGCTTCAGGGTGCCGTTGTCCTGCAAATACCCCGGCAGTTAACGGCCTCAACCCGGTCCCTCACTCCCTGCCGCCAGCAGCGGCACCAGCACGTCGCTGATCGGCGTCGGAATCCCCTGCAAGCGACCATAACGCTGTACCACGCCGTTGCGGATATCCCACTCCAGTGGGCGGTTGGCCTGGCGGTCGGCGAGAATGGAGGTCCCCAAATCCGCAGGGGCATGATGAAAACCCTCGACGATCTCCTGCGGAACCTTATCGCTCAGTACGGCACCTTGCGCACGCGCCACCGTCAAACACTCGCGCAAATACGCCAGTGCCAGTTCAGTGATATCCCCGCGTGAGAACATTCCGGCACGACGATTAGCGAGGACCATCAGACCCGCGGCCGCATTCTGCAGCAGTTTGCGCCAGGCGATGGAGAGAAAATCGGATGACAACTCAACCGCGCAGCCTGTGCCTTTGAGCACATCGGCGACCCGTTTCGCCTGCGGCACATCCGGCAGCGTAAGGCGCGGTTTGGCTCGCAGCCAGACGGAGGCATCCGGCTCGCGCTGGGCCGGGAACCACACGACCGAAGGCAGCACCTTTGCGCCGTTGACGTAGGGTTTCAACTGGGTTTCCTGCTCGACGCCATTTTGCAGGGCACATACCAGGGTGTTTTCATCGCACAATGCGGCCAGCCAGTTGGCGCTGTCAGCGATCTGAGTGGTTTTCACCGCGACAAACACCAGGTCGAACGGATGGCTGATAGCCGCCGGATTGATCAATACCGGCCCCGGCACCATAACTTCGCCGCCATCGTGCCGCAGAATTAACTGCGGATACGCGGTACGCCCGCACAAGACTGGCGTTCGGCCAACGTCATGCAGGACAGCGGCGATGGTGGTACCGATAGCACCCGGACCAATAAGAGCAATTGTGGGATAGTCAGACATCTTGCGTTCTCCTGATTCGATTAGCCCATCATCAGCGTGCCGGCGGCAATCGCCGCACATGACGGCATTTTATCAGTGTTAACTTCTCGCCGAGGAAAAGATAACCCAGTGCTGATGCTAACCAGCACATGCCCGAATGGAAAGTGAAGCCTCGTCATCCATGGATAAGCAAAAGCCCCTACATTGAAAGCGCCCCCCACACCTTTTAGCCTTGCCATAAAGCGGTTCAATCAGCCGCTTCTGGCCCGGGAAGCTCTGCTGTAAATCTGGTGTGCCAGGGCTTTTGCAACACCACCAGCCCCAGCCGTATCCCTGATCATGAAGATGACTCATGTTGTAATGAAATTAAGTCGCTTTCACTCATCCCATGGCTCTGGCATAAAAGATGCATTGTTAACTTATTGACAACATGAAGACTGGCGAAAGAACAAACCAGTGATTGCTGGGAAATCAAGAAATAAATTCAGTTTTCATGTCAGAACTTAGGATGCAGAACACTATGAATAAAAATTTTACATTTACGCTTAAGAGCAGCGTTTTCGATGAAAACTATAACCCTTCCGAAAATACGCGTATCACGACCAACTTTGCCAATTTGGCCAGAGGAAAGAACCGCCAGGAGAACCTGCACAACACGTTAGTGATGATTGACAATCGTTTCAATACACTGGCGCATTGGGACAACCCTAAAGGCGATCGTTATTCTGTCGAACTTGAAATCATTTCTGTTGAGATGAGTATTGAAGGCAATGGCAATACCTTCCCGGTGATTGAAATATTAAAAACAAACATTGTTGATAAAAAAACCAATGAACGTATCGAAGGTATTGTAGGGAACAACTTTTCTTCTTACGTGCGGGATTATGACTTTAGCGTATTGCTGTCGGCGCACAACAAGAATCAACCTCAATTCAGCATTCCGGCTAATTTTGGTGATTTACACGGCAACATATTTAAATATTTCATCAATTCAGAGGCGTACAGAGATAACTTTAATAAAAACCCGGTTATATGCCTAAGTGTTTCAAGCAAAAATACCTATTATCGCACGGGTAATGAGCACCCTGTATTGGGCGTGGAATATCAGCAAGACGAACCTTCATTGACCGATGCATATTTCAACAAAATGGGGTTACAGGCTCGCTACTTTATGCCTAAAAATAGCGTTGCACCTTTGGCTTTTTATTTTAGTGGCGACTTGCTCAGCGATTACACTGATCTTGAACTTATTAGCACCATCAGTACGATGGAGACTTTCCAAAAAATTTATCGGCCTGAGATTTACAACGCTAATTCTGCAGCAGGGCAATACTATCAGCCAAGCTTGAGCCAACAGGATTATTCTTTAACTCGAATTGTTTATGACCGAGAAGAACGTAGCCAGTTGGCTATTGAGCAGGGAAAGTTTACTGAAGAGAACTTTATTAAACCATACCAAACTATTCTTGAACAATGGTCTGCTAACTACGCTGCTTGATTAACCAAAAAACAGGGTCATCTATTATGAAAAAGTTATTACCGACGTCAACTGCCGGCAGTTTGCCTAAGCCCTCTTGGCTGGCACAACCTGAGACACTTTGGTCACCCTGGAAATTGCAAGACCAGGAATTAATCGACGGCAAACAAGACGCCCTGCGTTTGTGCCTGGAAGATCAACAGCAGGCCGGTATCGATATTGTCAGCGACGGCGAGCAAACGCGCCAACATTTCGTCACTACCTTTATTGAGCACCTCAACGGCGTTGATTTTGAGAAACGCGAGATCGTTAAAATCCGTAATCGCTATGAGGCGAGCGTACCGACAGTCGTGGGCCCGGTGAGTCGCCAAAAATCTGTTTTTGTCGAAGATGCCAAGTTTTTACGCCAGCAAACCGACCAACCCATTAAATGGGCCCTGCCAGGTCCCATGACCATGATAGATACGCTGTACGATAACCACTATAAAAGCCGCGAAAAGCTAGCCTGGGAATTCGCTAAAATTCTCAATGAAGAAGCCAAAGAATTAGAAGCTGCCGGTGTCGATATCATCCAATTTGATGAGCCCGCCTTTAATGTCTTCTTTGATGAGGTGAACGATTGGGGCATTGCCACGTTAGAAAGAGCCATTGAAGGGCTTAAGTGTGAAACGGCTGTACACATTTGCTACGGTTATGGCATCAAAGCCAATACCGATTGGAAAAAGACGCTGGGAACAGAGTGGCGGCAATATGAAGAGATTTTTCCAAAACTGCAAAAATCCAATATCGATATCATCTCACTGGAATGTCAGAACTCCCATGTTCCCATGGAGCTGATGGAGCTCATTCGAGGTAAAAAGGTGATGGTTGGGGCCATTGACGTGGCGACCAATACCATTGAGACGCCAGAGGAAGTCGCCGCTACGCTTCGCAAAGCGCTTCAGTTTGTAGACGCCGACAAGCTCTATCCTTGCACCAACTGCGGCATGATCCCCCTCCCTCGCGGAGTAGCAAGAGGCAAGCTGGATGCGTTAAGTGCAGGCGCAGAAATCGTCCGCAAAGAACTCTTGGCCAAATAACCTCGCCAAATAGTAGATCATTTGAAGGAAACGCAGCCCGTGTTAGGCGATCTGATCAATCGCCAAATCCCCTAAACCACCAACCGGGCTGAGCTGTTCTTCATTGTTTAACACAATACGACCGCGCCTGGGCCAGACTGAAGGGGCGTCAGGTCTGTTATGAGCTGTGAGTTCCCCCCCAACACATCCAGTCAGAATGACAGCTTAAGGAAGTAATTTGACCGGATGAGTAAATATCAGGATGTACAATGGTCGTATAATCGTGTTTTCCGCCATTGATAAGGCAATAACATGAAATTATACAGCCACAGTTTTAAAGACGGTGAGGCCATCCCAGGCAAGAACAGCTTTGCCGTTTATGATCCAGAAAACCGCATTCGTTTATCTGACAACCTCAACCCACATCTTGCCTGGGAAGATGTGCCGGCAGGCACACAGGCTCTGGTGCTTCTTTGCCACGATCCTGATGTTCCAACCAGCGCAGAAGATGTTAATCAACCGGGGAAAACCGTTCCGGCGTCTCTGCCCCGTGCAGATTTCTATCACTGGTCGCTGTTGAACATTCCGGCGGATCAGGGCGAAATTATTGAAGGCACTCAGTCCAGCGGCATTTCTGCCAGAGGCAAGCAGGGCCCTTCCGCACCGGACGGTCTTATCCATGGTATCAATGATTACACCGCGTGGTTTGCCGGTGATGAGTCAATGGCCGGAACATATTATGGCTATGATGGCCCCTGCCCGCCGTGGAATGATGAATTGGTTCATCATTACATATTCACGTTATATGCTATTCCGATGCCGACATTAAACGTAGAGGGAGAGTTGACTGGCGCTAACGTTCGTCGTGCACTGGAAAACAGCAACGTACTGGCAACGGCCACGCTGACAGGGATCTATACCCTGAATCCGGACGTGAAGGTTTAACTCACCACGAGCCATCAACAGGTAAATAATGACCAGAGAAAGTCGATTAGTTCTCCCGGATGCACAAGACGCCATGAGCAATGACTCTCTTTCCTGGTCAGACTATGATGGCAGCAGTCTCAGCCGCGATAATCTGGTTTCGGTGGCTTATCCGCAGCTCAGGGTGAGACAAAGTACCCCCTCATTTTGCTTCTTCGAACCGACGGTGCTCATCGTACTGGCGGGGCGAATTGAATTTCTGACCTCGGGAGAAAGTCATACCCTGGCTGATACGGCCGCCGTGGGCTTTATAGATCAGGGCGTCATTGCTGATTATACCAAGTTTCCTCCGGATAACGGCTCCCCGTTCCGATCGCTGTTCCTGACTTTCAGCGCCGATGTGCTGGAATCTTTTTATCAGTTCTCGCAAAGCCATTTATCTCTCTCAGGTGACAGAAAGAAGCCGAAATTTACCGCGACGGCGCTTAACGGCGCGCTGCGAGAGTCGTTGCAAACGCTGCTGAAAAACCTGGCGCAACCGAATCTCAGTGATGCAAGAATACGTTTGAGAATATTCGACTTGCTGCTGGTCCTGGCAGAACAAAACATTCATTTTGCTCTGCCCCGGCGGCAGGGTGTTTTACCGCGCTTAAGCCATCTGCTGCGTGCTTCACCAGAAACCGACTGGACCGCGCGCTCTGCCGGCGAAGCGCTGGCGATGAGTGAATCCACCCTGCGCAGACGCTTACGCGAGGAAGGGGGCAGCTTTGAGAAGCTGCTCGTGGATATACGCATGCACCACGGCCTGATGCTGATACAAACTACCCGCTGGAACATGGCGCAGGTGGCTGATGCCTGCGGCTACAAATCGGTTTCGCGTTTTTCCGAGCGATTCACTCAGCGCTTTGGCCTGCCTCCTTCACGGCTGCGCTAGCCTTTTCATCAGGGCCCGGTTTGCGATCAGCGCAAGCTTTGTTGAGGCCGATTAAGGGGTTGCGGCGGATTCGTTGAGGTTGTCAGATCAAAAGCGAGCCAAACGCCACGTCACAAAAACCCCGCAGCGGACGATCATCTTTTTTTTGCGTAAGGAAGAAGCTCAATTCCGGGGAAATCGGCGAAAAACCCAAACACCCCCTTTTGCCCCCCGCTCGGCATTTTTCTGCCCCTTCGCCTTGTATGAAGCCTGTCACAAAACGCGCATGAAGTTTTTAGCCTGTAATGAACAAGGCTGCACGGGGCAAACTTGTTAATGGCCCGTTGCAGCTTATCGCGGCCAATTGTTAACAATAATTCATGCACCAAACGCATCAGTCCATGAGTTTATTGCGCTTATTTACTTTATTTTCATGGTCCAGTCTGCAGAAACAGGCGCGGCAAAAGCGCTAAAGCAAACTGGAGATAAAGATGCATTCACCTAACGCACCAATGACAACTCGGGCAAGGATCAGCGCGATACTGCGCGTGACCTCTGGCAACTTTCTGGAGCAGTTTGATTTTTTCCTGTTCGGGTTTTATGCCACCTACATCGCCCATACCTTTTTCCCGGCCAGCAGTGAATTCGCCTCGTTGATGATGACCTTCGCGGTCTTTGGCGCGGGCTTCCTGATGCGCCCTATCGGCGCAATCGTGCTGGGCGCGTACATCGATAAAGTCGGCAGACGCAAGGGGCTGATCGTTACCCTGTCGATCATGGCCGCAGGGACCTTCCTGATCGTGCTCATCCCGTCCTATCAGACGATCGGGCTCTGGGCGCCGCTGCTGGTGCTGGTTGGCCGTTTATTGCAAGGTTTCTCAGCGGGTGCTGAGCTGGGCGGCGTATCCGTTTATTTGGCCGAGATTGCCACGCCAGGCCGCAAAGGCTTTTACACCAGTTGGCAGTCCGGCAGCCAGCAAGTGGCCATTATGGTGGCCGCGGCGATGGGCTTCGCACTGAATGCCTTCATGGAAGAAAGCGCCATTCGCGAATGGGGCTGGCGTCTACCTTTCCTGTTCGGCTGCCTGATTGTGCCTTTCATCTTCTTCCTGCGCCGCAAACTGGAAGAGACCCAGGAGTTCGCCGCCCGCCGCAACCACCTGGCGATGCGCGACGTGTTCAAAACCCTCCTGGCGAACTGGCAAGTGGTTATCGCCGGCATGCTGATGGTCGCCATGACCACCACCGCGTTTTATCTGATCACCGTCTATGCGCCGACCTTCGGTAAAAAAGTGCTGATGCTCAGCGCCTCCGACAGCCTGTTGGTGACCTTGCTGGTCGCGATCTCCAACTTCCTTTGGCTGCCGGTCGGCGGTGCCCTGTCGGACCGCTTTGGCCGTAAGCCGGTCCTGGTGACCATGGCGCTGCTGGCGTTGATCACTGCCTATCCTGCACTTAGCCTGCTTGCCGAAGCCCCCAGCTTTTCGATGATGCTGACGGTATTACTGTGGCTGTCCTTCCTCTACGGCCTCTACAACGGCGCCATGATCCCGGCGTTAACCGAGATCATGCCGACGGAGGTCCGGGTTGCCGGTTTCTCGCTGGCCTACAGCCTGGCGACCGCGATCTTTGGCGGATTTACGCCGGTTATTTCTACCGCACTGATTGAGTACACCGGCGATAAGGCCTCACCCGGCTACTGGATGAGTTTTGCTGCCGTATGCGCATTGCTGGCGACGCTTTATCTGTACCGTCGCAGCGCATTAACACTACACACCGCACGTTAAATCAGGGATTACGTCATGCAAAAAATTTATCGTTCACTGCTCGCCACGCTGGTGCTTTCCTCTGTCAGCACCGGAGTGCTGGCCAAAGACGTGACCGTCATGATTTCAGGCGGGTTTAAAGCCGCACTGGAAAAACTGGCCCCGCAATTTGAAGCCAAGAGCGGCGACCACATCATTTTGGTGTCCGGCCCTTCTATGGGTAAAACGCCACAGGCGATCCCCGCGCGCCTGGCTCGCGGAGAAAAGGCCGATGTGGTGATTATGGTGGGTGATGCGTTGAAAAATCTGGAAAAAGACAACTGGATCCAGCCGGGTTCGCGTGTGGAGCTGGCCGACTCGCCGATTGGCATGGTGATCAAGCAAGGCGACCCTAAACCCACTATCCAAAAGGATGCCGATCTGCGCACTACCCTGCTGCAGGCTCAATCCATTGCCTATTCGGACAGTGCCAGCGGCCGCTATGTCAGCAACGAGCTGTTCAAAAAACTGGGTATCGAAGATCAGGTGAAAGAGAAGGCGCACATGATTGAGCGCATTCCGGTGGCATCCGAGGTGGCGAAAGGCAAATATGCGATAGGGTTCCAGCAAGTGAGTGAACTGCTGCCGGTGCCGGGCGTCACCTTTATCGGCGAACTGCCTGAGGATGTGCAGTACATTACCCGCTTTGCCGGCGCGGTCGTCGCCAAAGCGGAACACCGCCAGGAAGGCAAAGCGCTACTGGATTTCCTGTCTTCCGCCGAGGCGCAAAACACCATTCGCGCCACCGGGATGAGAACCGTGAAAGCTGAACAGCCGGTTAAACAGCCTGATACTGTTCAGTGATCAACTTTTCCAACTCGGCGGCAACGTAGGACTGCATGCGCCCGCTGCGCCGGATCAGGCCAACCGTGCGCTTCACCACCGGATCGGTCAGCGGCAGGTGAGTCAGCACCGAATGCTCTGACGCCGGCATCGACATCGCGGGTACGGCGGCAATGCCGACACCCGCTTCAACCATACCCAACATGGTCGTCACATGGCGGGTTTCGCAGATGCTGGGGCGCTCAGGGATGATGTGCTCCAGCCTCTGATCGAGCAGATTGCGGTTACCGGACGTCTTGTCCAGCCCCACATAATCCTGCTGATAAAACTCGCGCCAGGTCAGGCTTTTTTTACTGGCGATGGGATGATCGCGCCGGCAGGCAGCCACGTAGACATCCCCCACCAGCGGCAAAAATTCGATATTGGGTTGCAGGTTTGTCGCGAAACAGATGCCGAAATCCGCCTGGCCGCTGGCGACCGCTTCGATGACGTTACCTGCACTGCTATCGATAAGCTTGACGCGTACTCGTGGGTAGCGGGCCTGGAAACGGCGGATCACGTCGGGCATGAAATAGTAGGCAGCCGAAGGCACCGTGGCGACGGTGACCAGCCCCACGCGATCCTGGCTGACCTTATTGATATCCGCCAATACCGACTCGACATTCGCCAGTAGCAGGTCTGAACGCTCGGCAAAGGTCTGCCCATACAGCGTCAGCGTGACGCGCCGGGTGGTTCTGTCGAACAACTTGATGCCCAGCGCGGATTCCAGCTTCTCTATTCTGCGGCTCAATGCGGACTGCGAAAGGCAGATGGACTCTGCGGCAAGGCGAAAATTACCGTATTCAACCAGCGCTCGGAAGGCGTAAAGATCGTTGAGATCAAAATTCACGGGCATAGCGGCAGACAATCCTTTCAGAGGCGGCAAGGGCGTAAAGGAGAGATGATAGCCGCTTATTGGGCAACGGCAACCTTTTAGACACCGAACGACAGCCTCCCCTGACCTCATGCTCTGGTTACATTTGAAAGTGAAGACACTGACAAAGCCACCATCGCATGCCATTCAAAATGCCGTTCGTCGGTAATTCGGTAATATAGCCCCCACGGCTTGAATGCACGCGTTTAACGGGGGCCAATAGTAAAATCCGCTATTTAAAGCGGATTAAAATTCACTGCCATGCAGAAATAGCGAATGTCCCTTCGGGTTTCACCGGCAGATACTTAGCATAGTAATCCAGGTAATTCTTGACCGGATCCACATCTTTAAACTGCTCTGGGTAAAGTGATTTTGCAATAAACTGAATCATGGCGAAATCGGAAAGTGTTCTGGATGCGCCTTGATAAACGCCGAAGAGCTGTTTGTTTTTTATCGCCGGCAGCGAGGTCCAGCCATTACGCGCAGAGAAACCGATAAGCTGCTGAGTGGCCATGTTTTTATCAACGCCAACCCCCATTGACAGTGCCGACGAAACCTTGTTGTTTTCTCTGCCCGAGATAAAGATCGCATCTGGCATCGCAACCAGAACCTGCTCTGGATTAATGACACCCCACCACTCAAAAAGCGATGCAGCGATATTATCGGCGCCGGCGAGTTTCAGCATCGCGCCCCACATGTTCTCGCCATAGGTAAATGAATATTCACCAGGCCCTTTGTTCCCAAACTCAATATAAACCTTGGGCTTTTTCAGACCTGAACTCTTCACTCTGCGCTGCACATCTGCAATGTTATTGGCGTAAAGATCCGAGAGTTCCTGCGCCCGTTTTTCTTGCCCCGTCAGTATTCCAAATATTTTGGTAGAGCTAACATGTTTTTCTACCGTTTGAGCATTGTAGTCGATCACAACCACCGGAATTTTCAACGCTTCAAGGCGAGACACTTCATATTTTAAAGCGACATACTGCCACTGCGCCAAAATAACCACGTCAGGTTTTAACGATATGATATTTTCAAGCGAGATATTATGGAGATCGACCTCGCCAATATCGGCGATGCGGGCAAGGGACGGCATTTGTTTAACATACATATTCCAATTGGCGGGTACTTTTCCCCGCCATGCTTCACGCGAAATACCGATGACGTGATCGAATGCGGCTTCCCCGCCTACAGCCATGTAATCTTCGAAGTTAAAGCCTAAGATAGCCCGCTTTACCGGCGTATCAACAGTAACCTGCCGCCCCATAACATCTGTTAAGGTCGTGGTAGCAGCATTAGCGATGCTGGCCCCAGTCAAAAAAACAATGAACATCAAAAAGGTGATTAAATTACGAACGCCCATAAAATGAAAATCCTCGGGATTTGGGTTCAATCTTAGAATAACTTATTCTATTTTCTTGAAATCAAGATGCAAATGATAATAATTTCTATTAAAATTAACGGCAACTCTAATCGTTTCACCCTTTGAATTTTGTATAAAAAAACCAGTCACAGCATAAAACCCAGCATCAACAACCACTCATAAAAACAAAGTCAGCATAGAAAACCACAGTAAAACAAAAAACCGAGATGCCTATTTAGCATCGGCAAGGGATCGTATTTACGCCGTTACATTGTTTTTAAATGGCCATGGCGAAAATATCACCATGGCCAGATACTGCCTCGCCTGGTTAACTGAGCGCTTTCTTTTCAGCCATTCGCGCAATGGCAGAATGCCCCTGATAACCTTTCAATCGACGCGGGCCTTAGGCCGGCACGGGGTCGAGAAACACGTAAAGTTTGGTGATCTTGCCGTCGAGGATCTCGACAATATCGAGCCCGGTTAACGCCGGTGGCCCTTCTTGCGGCCCGAAATGCCAGCGCAGGCGGCCGACACCGTGATGCCCGACCGCCGGCCCGAAGGTGCCGAACACAAAGCCCGGAGGTGCCTGCGATAACACCTCGTTGACGACCTGTTCGATACCTTCATACCCGCTCGCTTCGACGCCAGGTTCGTAAACCTGGACGTTTTCGGCATAGATCTCTCGGATCGCCGCACGGCGCTTCTGCGTATCTGGCTCGGCGAACACGCGATGGATAGGCGCCTGCATCACGGCGTCGTAATCGATATACGTTTCCCTGGATATGCTCATGATTGACCTTTTGGTTAAGTGAGTACTGCGCTTGAAAGTTCAGGATTGAACGCGTGTTAGATTCAGTTCGGCTTGATGCGCGCCCCCGGCGGCATGCGCGTTGGGGCGGGTCTTCACGCTCATGCGGACCAGGGCCGGACGGGTTAAATGCGTTGGCTGCAATGACTGCCTCTTTGCGTTTAACGTTAAGGTTCTTCAAAACCGGCCCTGCATCTGCGCCGAATGGCTATCGGCCAACCCTTCTGGCCCCCGGAGAGGTGACTATGCGTCATTCTATTTTTGTCATAAAGTATGCCAATCGAAACCCATAGTTATCGCGAAACGACACAATGCAAGATCTCGAGTCTTTGGCCATTTTTGTACGTATCGCGGAAATGGCGAGCTTCACCCATGCGGCGGAAAGCCTCGGCATTCAAAAAGGCCGGGCATCGAACGTGGTGCGCCGCATCGAAGCGGCCATGGGCGTGCGGCTGCTGCACCGCTCGACGCGTACCGTCCAGTTGACCGAAGATGGGCGCGCTTTTTACAACCGCGCACGCGCGTTGCTGGCGGATGCCGAAGAATTAAATAGCATGTTCGCAAGCAGCAAAACGCCGCTGCGCGGGCGGCTGCGTATCGATCTGCCCACCGAACTGGCCCGTACCCCGATCGTGCCCGCGCTCCCTTCGTTTATGGCCACATACCCTGAAATTCAGTTAGAGATATCCAGTACCGACCGGCGCGTGGATCTGATTCAGGAAGGCATAGATTGCGCGCTGCGCATCGGAGAGATTGTCGACGAAACCCTCGTCGCGCAGAAGATGGGCGCTTTAAGCATGGTGAACGTGGCAAGCCCCGCTTACCTGAAAAACCACGGCATGCCCCATACGCTTGAGGATTTATTGGCACAGGAACACCGCATGATCCACTACGCGCCAATCTTGGGGAGCCGGCCGTTTGGATGGGAATACCCAAAGGGTGACGGCTACGCCACGCTGACGCTGGCAGGTTCCATCAGCGTCAATAGCGTGCAGACCTACCATGCCGCAGGGCTGGCCGGTTTGGGGCTGATCCAGGCGGGACGCTCAAGCCTGATCGAATACATTGAGAACGGCGAGCTCGTAGAGATACTGCCGGATTTGCGCCCCGAGCCCTTGACCGTGTCATTCGTCGTCGCGCACCGGCAAAACTTGTCGCGCCGCGTACGCAGTTTTATGGCGTGGTCGCAGCAGGTATTGGCGCCGTATTTGGACAAGTAGAGGATCGAGGGTAAGTATATCGTTCCGCGAATTCACTACATTGCATCCACATTACTGACTCAATTCACGCAGCAGACCCGTGTTGATATAGAGTCTCTCACGCCCGACCGTCATTTCCTCCAGCACCCCAATATCCACTAACTGTTTGAGATAAACAGATGCTGTTTGGCGTTTGGCTATACCCCTTTCAACAAGGTTATCGATGCGGCAATACGGCTGCGCAAAAATCACCTGAATAAGTTCGTGAGTGTAGATTTTCGGCAGTTTCTCGCGCACATAGGCTGTAGTTTCTGCTATCAATGTCCGGACAATTGATATCTTATCGACCGTCCAGCGGGACGTGTCCTCCACGGCCTCTAGCATAAACAAAATCCACGACTCCCAGTCCCCTTCTTCTGTTACCCTGCGCAGTAATAAGTAGTAATCATCTCGCCTTTCTAAAATGAAGCGGGACAAATACAGGATAGGCAGAGAAAGCAATCCCGTCTGAATCAGGTACAGGATATTCAGGATACGGCCAGTTCGCCCGTTCCCGTCATGAAACGGGTGGATACACTCAAACTGATAGTGCGCAATAGCCATTTTCACCAGCGGATCTAAATCATCATCACTGTGTAAGAACCGCTCCCAGTTCGCCAGTAAGTTACGAATGGTGTCCTCACCCACCGGCGGTGTGTATACCACGTTATTATTCTGATCGCGCAATACCGTACCCGGCGTTTTCCTGATATCGGTTTGCACTGCGCGTAATTTGGTGCATATAGTCACCGCTGTGTTTGTGCAGAGTGGATAGTTCTCAAGGTGGAGATAGCCATCATAAAGCGCTGTACGATAGCGCAGCGCTTCTTTGGTGGCCGGATCTGCGCCATCTGCGCGGTCAGCATACTGAAAGAGCTGATCGCTGGTCGTTACGATGTTCTCAATGCGCGAGGAGTCTTTCGCTTCCAGCATCGGAAGGATGTTTATCAGCAAGACCGGATCGGGGATCAACTCACCGGCAGTTTTCAACACTGCGATTGCTGCGCGCGCACTTATGCACGCTTTGAGTACGAGACGCGTTTCAACGAGTTCCAGATCAGGCGGCAATTTCGGCAACGCATTGTAGGGGATTTCTGGATTCCAATTCATATGGCTATAAAAACCGTTTTTATCGACATATAGCCAGAATATGTCGATGCTATGAACATGTCACGCCATCATGTTTAAAAAATCGCGTTTTATCGACATATTGCTGGAATGTGTCGATACCATAAACATAACCAGGCCATATGTTTAAAAACATGCATTCTATCGACACATGGTTGAAACGCGTTGAAACGGTATCGCCATGGAGAAGAGCAACGGCAAAAGGTCGCGGTACAGCGGAGGAAGACTGGGGCAAAGATCCCGTAGGTATGACGCTGCTTATCGCTCACCGCATCGGGTTTTATACCCGGAAGCGTCGGCGCATGTGCCTTGATTTAAGGGATCAGAGTTGCAGGCTCTAACCTTTCGGTTCGATACCTCGGTTTTGGAGTTCTTTACGCAGAACACGTTTTATCCAGGTAGCCAATGTCTTGTCGCCATCCTTGCGGGCTTGTTCTTCTAATTGCGCACGAAACTCGTGGGACAGCCGGATTTGATACTGGTCTGTTTTTGTTTTTTCGATTGACATTGTAATTACAAAATCCTTAACATGGGATGGTTGTAATTACACCGCAATTACAGTGTATTTTGCAACACTAAAGAGCAAAGCCCGGCAGTGCTAGGAACACTAACCGGGCTTCTGACCACAACATTATGAGGACTAATGCTATGGCTGACACCAATAGTAACACGCGCTCGTCTTATCAATCACTGCCGGATTGCGCGAGCCTTTATTCCGCCATGAATGCCGCGCTGGCTCATTTGGACTTTTCAAACATCGACGAGAGCGAACGCTCGCAGGTAGCAGAGTATTGCGCAGAAACCCGTGCCGGACTTTGCCATTGTCTGAATTTCATTGGCGATGCATTAATTACCTTTGCCGACAATGACGTGTGCGAATCTACGCCAGAAAGCCTGTGCCAGTTGGGGCATGGGCTAACCGCGATAAGTTTGCTTATCCCTACGCTTACCGATATGCAAAGGCGCACACACGCACTAACCGCCAGATAACCCTCTGAATAGCGCATGCCTGATTAAAGCTCTGCCGTAGTGACTAACGGTCAGGGCTTTTTTGCTAGCGAGGCCCCATGTGTCAGGGCGTGAAGCGAAAATTCACACCTTTTCTCACTGCTGATGGCGGTTTAATTAACAGTCCAAAGCGCCAATTAATGAAGATTAGGTCAGCAACGCTCCGATAAATCGTGGATTTTTTATACATCAGAAGATAAAATTCTCTGATATATCGCTCAGAGTTGGTAACCCATTGCAGATTTTTTTTGAGAGTTACGAACTCAGAGAGTCCGTTGAGTTCAAAGCAACAGGGATTAGACTGTTCGGAAATGCCGTAGCTGCAAAACTGCGTGTGCGGTGTGCTGATATTGCGTCCTCAGCATCGGTATCTGAGCTTCCAAGTTTTCTTAAAACAGAGTTTTTGTACGAAAATGGATGCAATTACATTACAATTAACCTCACAGAAGCGGTTAAAATGTACTTTGTAAATGGGCACCTCGATACACCCCGGCATGCAGACAATTCGCTGGACTGGGATCGGGTAACCAGGTTGAAATTGGTTCACATAGGCGAAAATTATGGTTTCTAATAATGGATTTAACCCGGACTGGGTATCAGCCCCCGGAGATACCATAATAGACCTCATGGACGAACATGGTTTCAACGAAGAGGAGCTCAGTAAAAGAGTTGGTCTTTCGCTCACTAAAGGCCGTGAGTTAATTTCAGGTGATCTTATTCTCACTGAGAAAATTGCCTACAAGCTTGAATTACTCTTCGAGGTCAGCACGAATTTCTGGCTTAGCCGAGAAGAAAAATACCGTAAACACAAAGATGCGATCATTCGCCAAAATAATGAGTGGGTGCAGTCTTTACCTACGTCGGATATGAGTAAACTGGGATGGATTCCGAAAGGCCTGAGCGGTAATAGAAAAGTTGAGTATTGCCTGAATTTTTTCGGCGTATCATCCGTACCCGAATGGTTAAATCATTATAAAAATAAGCAGACCGCTATAGCGTTCAGAAAATCCGAGGCTTTCAGAACAGAGGAAATGGCCGTAATTACCTGGCTAAAAAAAGCTGAATATATCTCTCGCAAACAAAAAACTTATGCATGGGACAAGGAAGCACTCAAAAGTAGTCTGGAAGCATTAAGAAAGTATTCTCTAGAGCCTGATCCCAGAGTATTTCTGCCTGCGATCCGCACCATACTTGCTGGCGCTGGTGTAGCGCTTGTGATACTGCCCACTCCAACTGGATGTCCGGCAAGTGGTGCTACGTGTTTTTTTGAACCAGGCAAAGCGACGCTGATAATGAGTTTCCGTTATCTGAGAGACGATCATTTCTGGTTTACTTTGTTTCATGAGGTTGGCCATCTGGTGCTGCACAATTGTGATCAGCACCGCATTGAAGGAATGAAAGGCCTTTCCGAAAAAGAAGAACAGGAAGCGAACCAATTTTCCAGCAGCGTCCTCATCCCCCCTGCGCACCGTGCAGAGTTTGATTCGCTGAGTGGGCGGAATTGGAAAAATATTATTAAATTTGCCCGTAAAATTGGTGTGTCAAAGGGGGTAGTGCTGGGGCAGTTACAGCATGCAAAAAAAATCCCCTATGACCACTTTGCCAGGTTCAAGGTGAAATATAACCGTGAAGATCTGTGCTGAAATCACCCCCCAAAGTAAACGTGGCGGGAGGGTGATTTCTGCCAGTTACACAGAGCATCTTCCAGGATTTGCATTTCAAGCAGCCCCATATTCATGAAAGCACTAAGCTGGGCCAGAAGATTGTCCAGAACTTCATAATTGGCAGCATTTCTCGCCTCTCCGTAAAACAGAAGATTCGCTCCGTCTAGAGGTCCTGTCGCCCCGTCCAGATACAGCGTTCCCGGTTTGGCATCAATAATTCCGAACTTGATGAGCATCGTCAGAAAGTCGAACCTTCCGGCACGCCCAAATGACAAAACAGCTTTCATGCTTCGGTAGAGAATATCAAAGTAATCTTCCTGACCTTTGGATGCGGCTTTTGCTTCAGCAAAGCGCGCTTCATGGCTGCCTGCGTTTCCAACCCACGCAACGTAAGAGCTAATAACACGTGGAAGGGGGCGTTTGCTATCAGGCCTAAGGGATTCGTACTTTCTGTGGTTGCCAAATCTTCTTTTTTGACCGTCGGTCAACATCTGGCGATAGCAGCCCTCGTACCAGGCGTGGAAGGTGTCTACTTCTGCAACAACTTTCGCCCAGGTCCATACATCTCCACCGAGGCCACCATAAATGTCGGCACACAGTTGCCATCCATACTTAAGATGTTTGCCAAAGTGAGTAGATAGGAAGATAAGCCAGCACGCCTCATCAATATTACCTTTATGGACATGCAACCACGCAGCCCTCAATGGATCAAAAATATCGCTGTGTGGATTTGCCCGAAGTGGTGATATTTTATTTCTGCCAATGGCCTCTACGTATTCAATGCGACGCTTACTGTCGAGTATTTGAGCGGCAAGTGTCGTTATTTTGTCAGGGGTATCTAATCCCCTGAGTGGGATTTCGCGGGCACTGAATATTTCAAGCTGATCAAAAATCTCATCAATGAGGTACTGTCGTTTCATTTTTCTCCCTCATAACTTCTCAAGATAAATTTTAAAGGACTGATTTTGCAATTTCTCAGCAATAGTCCGTGCAACTGGCAGATTCTTATCTTTTCTGCACCTGAATATCGCCAGCATGCGAAGAATATCTCTCCAGTATTCGCTCAGCTTTAATCCATCAATATCTGGAATGTCGCCATCACGAATGCTTTTCTCAGCCTCAACAATGGTGCTTAAGTAGTTACTAAGATCGTCTTCCGGCATCGACTCCATCACAGGAGATGATGAGGCATATCCCTCTTTGAGTGCAGCCTCTATTTTAGGAATGTCATCGGTGTAGATGTGTAAACTTGCTGCGTAATGGCGATAAACGCCTAGATTTAATTTGAGAGTTCTTGCGATCATTTCCTGAAGCATCGTGAATGCAAATATGTCGTGAACCAACCCGGCACGCGCATCGTTAGAGCGCATGAATGTAAACATATCGAGCGAATCATTCCTGATCACAAACTGAAGTCCGACAGTGCAGGGAACATCATTGAATGGGTCGGCTATATCATTCGCATCAAACAGCTGTATGGCTGCTCGTCTGGATGTGTTGCGCTGTTGCAAAAGATGGATGACGTTATCAATCTGATTGATTCCATCCTTAATACCAAAAAGACGAGGCCCGTAAGCGCCATTTATCTTGCCATCACTTTCCGCAGAATCCCTATATTTTGCAATGTAATAGCTAATAAAATCGACATCGTCGCTGCCTGAAAGGTACCACATCAACTCACCCAGGCAGGTGAATATTTTACCTCTGGATTCGGTCCTGCTAATCCGGCAGATCGGATTGTTTAAAATGATGTGTATACCCAGAATTTCTTTTGTCGGCCCCCGTGTTGTCGCAACAGGAACCCCATCTTTAAGGATACTTTCAAACACAGCCCGCATAACATCATCAATCGTGTTTTTCTCAATTTCCATATTAATTATCCACATGTGAACCGAGGGCGGAGCCAAACACCAGACAGGTAAGTAATAATAATCCTGATTATTCGTTATACATTCAGATTGTTCGATTTGTCTACAGATTTGAGTGTCAGAGGACAAATACTGGGAGGTATAAGCTGAATCTCATGGTAATGGCTACATGAACAACTGATGACTTCTGGTCCCGCCATGTGACCTGTTCCCTAATGATTAACACAGATTGTTGTTAGCAACTTCTGCTATTAGCACGAGGCCGTCGGTGAGCAGGTTTTCAAGGGCAGTTGTAAGCGATGAGCGGAAGTTCGCAACTCCCATAACTACATGACTAACATTGAGGTGTCGTAATCAACGAAGAGCAGGTCATAGTCACTTTAGCTGCTTCAAGGGATAAGAGTAAGCGAACAGCGGAAATTAACATATTTGTTAAAGTGGCTAAATTTAGTTATCCACTGTAGCGGTTGGCGACTAGTCATGACTACAGGCATACATTACTGATGCTTACATAGTGCATATAATAGCGAGATAACAGGAGCAAAAACAGAAATTAAGCACATGTTTTTAAAAATTTTATCCATTTCATAACGCAGATTTGGCTTGTTCTACATAAAATTTATGCGGACTAAGGACTAACCAAAGATCTATGTAATCAAATGAAAAAATATTCATGCCACTCTCAATTTTTTATTATCATCACTTAAAAACAACTTCATTAAAAAATAATTAACCCCCAATTTAAAGAAGTCCATAGAGTCTTACAAAAATATCTAGTCTGGATAGCGCTTATAATCATACAAGCTAACTAGTCTTTTATAGTCTGAAGGTAGGATTTCAAGAGCCACCCCCTCTCTCAGATAATCAGCCACATTATCTAAATTTATATTATCCACGTAAATGTTGTAGAAAAGAATGCGAACAGTCTTATAAGATTTAAATCCTAAAAACAATATTTCATCAACTGTATCATAATCAATTCTTTCTGAAGGATCTATTGAGTCAAAATAAGTAGTTAAGTTCCGTATTTGATTCTCTTTTAGCTGTTCAATACCTTGAATTTCGTTACAAATGGTAGAAAAACCATGAGCGGTAAAGTACTGATTACGCGAAACATTTATCTTGTTCAACAACATAATCAATGCATCATTTCTTGAATCCATTATATCAAAGTAATTCATAACCATTTCTGAAGCAGATTGGTAATGATAAGTTATTTTCTGAATTGAACCTACAGCCATAACTAATTCATCATTAGATAAACTTTCCAAATCACCCACAATTTTTACTTTTACAGAACCACCTTCCTTAATTTTCCTCATGACGCCTTCAACTTTTCTAATATCCATAGATGATACTGGAAGTTTAAGACCAACCAATTCACCAAAAACACCGCTGAAATTATCAGTCTTTATTTTATTAATTTTTATGTTACCAATGTTTTCAATAACCACATCATGTTCTAAAACCTCTAGAGAGTCACTACCTTCTTCACGTTCTATTAAAAGAAAATTTTTTCTGACTTTATTTGCCAAATCAGAATCCTTTGAAATATATGAGAAAATAGTTTTCAATATATCTCTAATATTTTCATCACTTATGCTATAACCGATGAAGATAATTGGGTTGTGAATGAACAATGAAATTAGTTGCGCTCTAATTAAATGATTACTAACTCGGAATCTTTCATAATCTGATTCAGAAATTACAATCGATTCGGGATGTGATACACAACCATGTACCTTATAAACAGAACCGTAGGGGTTGCTTAATAAAATATCGTTACCAATAATAGGTTTAAACCCAATTAGTGTCTCAATGAATCTATCATAATTGGTTGTGATAATGGAACCAATATTTCTGCTAGCTTTAGCAAACAATTCCATTTCTGTTGCATAATTTGCATTATCATTTGTTTCATGAAGATCAACAAGTTCAGATATAAATATTTTCATCCGACTAGCCGAGTAATTTCCAGAAGAAGCATACTCATAGTATTTATCATTTATGGATTTGAACTTTCCGTTCCTATCTGACTCTAGCAATCTGTTAAATTCATTTTCTATTTCACTAGCAACCTTTGGAAGATCAACCTCACCTAAAGAATTTGCATTTCTACCAGCCGAATCAAAATAGAAGTCATAGCTGCCTTTCATTTCATAAACAATTTTTTTTAACAGTTCAGGCCATGAGTACGTACCAGTCAAATATCGCCTACTAAACCCTGCTCCAACAAACACAACTGGATGATTTACGTATGATCCCATGAACTCACTAAGTTTCATCTATCGTTCTCCTAAAAAAATTTTTGTAGTTGATTCAACATACAGCATCATTTTTCAAGCGCATACGATTTTACTAACTAGCCTTCTGCATCAGCTAATCACATTTTGATGCTGAAGACGCAACTATTTGCGTTAGAACTTGTGCATTATGTCTGAAATTTTACCCACATTTGACTCAGTTACGCTGATCAAATCAGTACATCCGGCGTTATCGATAAGTAACAAAAGAGTTAAGCTAGCTTTAACTAGAACAAAGATAACTGTTGGAAGCAACTGTAAGTTAAAGTGCGTAAACTCAAGAATCCCAGTTGCCGGTGATGGCGGGCGACAACTTTCGACAACTCTCCCCATCACCAGATGACTGACCTGTTCCTGGTTGATTAACACATTATGATGCCAGCAATGTCCGCTTCACGCCCTGAGACATTCGACAAGCTTTTTATGACTTCAGTAAGGGCGAGTGTCGCGCCCCTTTAAGCCCGCGATTTAAATCCTGAATGCGTTTCATGGTTTTCATCGTGCGGGCAGAGGTGGCCGAGGCAACGGAAAGAATCAGCATTTCCAGGCACACCAATACGGTGCCGTGCAGCGGTAAGCGGCCATTCTCGCCGCCGCGGGGAACGTTGATCACGACATGCGCCTCCCCGGCAAAAAACGAGTCGCTGGCGTTGGTCAGCAAAATAATCGGGATGCCGAGGCGCTTCGCTTCGCGAAGGGTCGTCCTCCCTTCCCTGTGCGCTGATTTCTGCGCCATCATAATCAACACGTCGCCGCGCTGGAGGCTGATCAACTGTTCGGCGAGGGCAATACCGGAGCGATTCAGCGATACCGCAGGAATGCCGATGCGATTAAACAGCCGGGCGCTGTAGTCGGCCAAAATCCCGGAGGCATTAATGCCGAATAGCGCCACCTGGCGTGCCTCTATCAGCAAGCTCACCGCTTGCGAGATGGCCTGGCGGTTTTGCGGTTCAGATAACACGTCGCAGGCGCGCTTATGCCCGCCCAACACGAAATCAATGCCGGAATTGATGTCGCAGGCCAGATCGCTCACGGTTGCGTTCATCTTTTCTTCTGAGTTAACCGCGGTGCCGAACCAGGCTTCCAGCGTGCTTTTCATGTCGCGCAAACCGGCAAAGCCCAATGCCTGCACCGCCCGCACCACGGTGGCATCCGAGGTGCCCGTCGCTGCGGCAATCTCCATGGCGCTCGCTTCCATTACGGACTCGCGATGCTCATGGATGTAACGCACCACCGCCTGTAATCGAGGAGAAAGGGCCGCCGCACGCGCGCGGTAACGTTCGCCAAAAACATCGACACGTTTTTTTATTTCATTTCCCGTCATCGCCATAGTCTTTACTCAATCCGTTTGTTTTTCATTGGTTTATTGACCAGGGCCATCCTGCAAAGGCCGCCTCGTTCGCGCTAAATGTAGTAGCCGTCAGGCTGTGAAAATAATCACATCACGGCCGAGCGACGGGAAACCGTCGCCAACCCGCAACCAAAAACTCAACAAAATCACTTTAAATACATATCACTACACAAAAATAATCACCCACATAAAACGAGGCATTTTTTTGCGCATCGCTGTAGTGACGGGTTGAATTTTCATATTTACTACTACATTGCCCTATGATTGAATGATTATCAATTACATTGAAGCAAGCGCATCCCTTACCCTGGCGGTTTCACTTAAAAGCAGCCGGGTTTTTATTGGCAAAAAGAAAATAACAACATCATTAACACCGGGTTTAATTAGATGAATAACAACACATTGTTTTATTTTAAACGCAGCTGCCATCCGGCCATTCTGGCCGCAATCTATGGCGCCGCGTTTTTCACCTCAGGCGCCAGCTATGCTGTATGGAACGACAATACCCTCACGGTTACCGGGCAAGCGGCAGACGAACAGGGTTACAGCGCCAGCAACAGCTCCGTTGCCGGCAAAACGCCAACCTCCAGGCTGAATGAAGCGCAGTCCGTCAGCGTAGTCACCCAACAGCAGTTAGAAGATTATCAGGCCGAAAGCCTGGCCGATGCGATGCGTTTTGTCAGCGGTGTAGCCGAAGGCAACACGCTGGCGGGCACCGAAGATGGCTTTGTGCGCCGCGGTTTCGGTTCCAACTCGGACGGCTCCATTTACCGCGACGGCGTGCGCAGCAGCCAGGGGCTGAATTTCGATGCCACCACCGAGCGCGTTGAAGTGTTGAAAGGCTCGGCTTCGCTGCTGTACGGCATCCAAAATCCGGGTGGCGTGATCAACGTCGTCAGCAAAAAACCGCAATACGACTGGCACACCCGGGTCAGCGGCCGTTACGCCAGCGAAGGCGGCGGTGCAGGCACGGTAGACGTCACCGGCCCGCTCGGCAACGGTTTTGCATTCCGGCTGATTGCCGAGAAGCAAAATCAGGATTATTGGCGCAATTATGGCAGCGACGAACACACGCTGATCGCCCCATCGCTGCAATGGTTCGGCGAAAAAGCGAGCGTCCTGATCAGCTACTCAGAATATCGCTACGACATTCCTTACGATCGCGGTACCGCCTTTATTGACGGCAAACCAGTCGACATCGGCTATAAAAACCGCCTGGACGACAAGGCTAACCATGCCTGGGGCCACAACAAAACGCTGAATGCCCAGTACGGCTGGCAGTTCAACGAAGACTGGAGCACCCGCGTGACCCTGGGCTGGAACCAGCGCCGCTACGACAACAACGAAGTCCGGGTGACCGGCGTCAACACCACCACCGGCGCCGTCACGCGTCGCGCCGATGCCAACCGCGGCTTCAACCATAAAACCAAATACGTCTCCTGGGACCTGCTCGGCTCGCAGAACATCTTCGGCATGACGCACGATATCGTTCTGGGTACCGACTATGAGATGAACCAGACCTACCGTGCGCATCAATACCAGGGCAAAGCCAACAGCAGCTTTAACCTCAACGATCCGCAATACGACATCCTGTCGCCCGTGACGGACAGCAGCACGGAAAATGTCGCCAACAGCAATAACCTGAACCGCATTCACAGCCGTTCGGTGTACGCCAAAGACAGCATTTCGCTGACGCCGGACTGGATCGCCGTGTTGGGCGGGCGCTATCAGCATTACGAACAGCGCGCCTCCAAAGGCTTCAACCCGGTGGTGGAAACGCTGGATGACGAAGGCAACAAGTTCCTGCCGCAGGCTGGGCTGATTTATAAACTGACGCCGGATGTCTCGCTTTACGGCAGCGTCAGCAAATCCTTTACGCCGTCCACCAACGTCGACGATGACGGTGACGTCGGCAAGCCGGAACAGGGCACCACCTGGGAGATGGGCAGCAAGTGGCAGGTCTCGCCGCGCCTGTTCGCCAGCGTGGCACTGTTTAATATTGACGAACGCGACATGTCGCTCAGCATCAACGGCACAACGCGCGCTATCAATAAAGCACGCTCACGCGGTGCGGAATTCGAACTGAATGGCGAGATCTTGCCGGACTGGGAGCTGAGCGCCAATTACAGCTACACCAACGCCAAGATCATTGACGACGGCGTGAACGCCGCGAATAACGGCAACCGTCTGCAGAATGCGCCACGCCATTCAGGCGCGCTCTACCTGAGCCATAATCTGGTGATCGGCGGCATTCCGGGCGACTTCCGCGTCGGTGGCGGCGCACGTTACATCGGCACGCGGGCGGGCGATCCGGAGAACAGCTTCACCCTGCCGAATTATGTGGTGGCCGACAGTTTCATCGCGTGGAACAACCGCCTGTTCGGCGAGAAAACGCAGTTGAAGCTGAACCTGAACAACCTGTTTAATGAGCACTACTACACCTCCAGCGGCGGCAATCTGCGCGTGCGCGAAGGGGAAACCCGTAATCTGATGGTACAGGCGAGCGTGGAGTTCTAAACAGTTCCGCCCTCTTTAGCCAGATCGAAGAGAAAGCCCGCTCGGGGCAAACCTGAGCGGGCTTTTTGTCGGGGCCGTTCCCTGGCTCCCCTGTATTGGCGGTAAGGCGTTACGGCGTGGCGGTGTTAGCCTCCGCCGGTGCACGCAGGCCGCGCCCCGTCAGCGTGAAATAGGAAATGACGGTAAAGGTGGTGGTGATCAAGCCAAGGATCAGATAGGCCTGATGGAAACCCACCGAGTCATACATTCTTCCCACCCAGGCGGAAAGCACCACGCCCGAAAGCTGTTTGGACAAATTAAAACCGATCAGGAACAAGGTTGCCGACACCCGGGGATCAAACACCGAGGAGATGTATTTAAAGGTGCCCACCAGCAGGAACGGCAGTTCAAACATATGCAGCGTTTTCAGTAAAATCACTTCAATGCCGCTGCTGGCGAAGGACGAACCGATAATCCTCACCGACATGATGGCGCCGGCCACCAGCAGCGCATTTTTGGCGCCGATGCGGTTAATGATAAACGGGGCGCAGAACATAATGCAGGCATTCAATAACTCCCCGCCGGTGGTGACGAAACCGAAGATCTCGGTGCCTCTTTGGGGCGATGAAAAGAAGCCTTTGAAAAAGTTGGCGAATTGCTGATCGAACACGTCGTAAATACTGGCGACGCCAATCACGTATAACAAGAAGGCCCAAAAGCGCGGCATTTTCAACAGTTCCAGCGCCATGGCCAGCGAGAACTCGCGCTGGTTCGCCCCCAGCTTGTCCATCACCTGCGCCGTCTGGTTCGGTTGCGGGCGGGAAACAATCAACAAGACGGCCAGCACCACCCCGAACCCGGAGGCGATCCAGAAGGTAATGTTAGGGTTAATGCTGAACAGCAGCCCGGTTATCGACGCGCAAATAGCCCAGCCCACGCAGCCGGAAACGCGAACCTTGCCGTATTCGAAACGGTTGGTGCGGCTGACGCGCTCAATATAGGCTTCCACAGCCCCCGCGCCGCCGGAGAATACAAACCCCAGGTAAAGGCCCCCCGCCAGCGCGCCGGCATAAATATTGTATTGCAGCAAAGGCGCAAGCACGTAAATAAAGAACGGCGCGAATAAAATCAAAAGAATGACAATCGCCCAGAGCAGGTGTTTGCGCAGGCCCAGCTTGTCGGAAATTAAACCGAAAGCCACCTGGAAAATAATGGCAAACAAGGCAATAAATGAAAAAACCATCCCGGTTTCAGTTTTGGTGAGGTGATTGACATCCGAAAGCCATATCGGGAAAAAAGGGAAATACGCCGACATGATGAAATAGTAGAAAAAGAAGAAAAGCATAAAATAAATAAAGTTATGCCGTTCCTGTGCCGAGAGCTGAGTCAATTTCATAGTGTCACCTGGATTATTATTTTGTAATGGGGGAAATATACCCAAAATAATTGGAGTTGCGTCAAGGCGGCAAGGGAGCGCATCCCGATGAGCTTACTGTAGTAAGTGATTCGGGTAAGTGAGCGCAGCCAACACAGAGGCAGCTTCAAGTATGACGGGTATTCCCCCCTCCACGCTTACTGATGCTTAATACTGACCTGATAACGCCACTGCGTTTCCTTTAACAACCACTCTTCATGCACGCTCGGCGTCCAGGAGTCATCGCCCCCCACGCCCATGTGCTGCGCGTCCAGGGTGATCCAGATACCGGGTTCGGCGCGCAACAGATGCCAATGATCGACGTCCATCAACTGCTTGCTGCCGTAAGGCATGATGGAGAAATGGAATAACCCGTCAACGCGCCAGGCTCCCCAATTGAGCTCATGGGTGTTGCAACGCAAGCCATTTTCCGTGGGGAAGACGTACGGGGTGGCCATCTCGCTCAACGGCAGGCGCCAGCGTGAGAAACAGGCGCTTTTTTGGCGATCGGGGTAGTTCTCATGCGGCCCCAACCCTAACCACTCGACCTCTGCGGCGGCCGGTGCGGCCTGGAAAACCATGCCGATACGCGCCAGTGGCGGCAAATGGCTTGCGCGCTCCCCTTCGACGTTGATCTTCAGCGCGCCGTGGCCATCAATGCTCATCTGCCAGTGGCTGACGATCAGCACCTCATCGCCATAGCGGTAATGGAAGGTGCTGCGGATCTCCACCCGGTCTTCGTAAGCCGCCGCCGTGCACTGGGCGCAGGCTCTCTCCATGTCATAAAGCCCGGCTTTTTTCCAGCGCTCTACCCAGGCGTTAGGGTCGCATCGTTCAACCTCACTGACCCCAATGTCGTTATCCAGCGGCGCGCGAACAAACTGGTCGGTGAACGGGCTCATCAGTGTGTTTTCACCTGCCACCGTCCACTGCGTCAACAAACCGCTCTTGCGGTCGATAAACCATTGCTGTTCGCCATGCAGCACCCGATAAGCGTCTTCATCAATCTGCAGTTCAGGGCGAACGCCGGGTTTTGGCGCATCCGGCAACGCCAGCGCCGTCGGCAAGCGGAATTGTTGCCATGCAACGCGGTGCCCGGCCGATGACCAGGCGGTGGCTTCCGGCTGGATAACTTCAAGGATCAGAGTGACATTGCGGGTATTCGCCGGCAAATCGATGCGTTCCGTCAGGGTGACGACGGCATTGCCCTGCGGCGGGAGGTCCAACGCCACCTCGCCAGAGCGCCATTCGCGCCCATCCTGTTCAATGCGCCAGTGCAGCCTTTCATTGTCGGTGCGGCGGAACAGGTATTCACTGCCGACAGCCACCTCGAGCGGCGCATGGCCCACCAATGAAAACTGGAAGAACTGCTGCGCATGTTTGGCTTCATGGAGCGAAGGGTGTGGCGTGCGGTCGGCAAACACCAGGCCGTTCATGCAGAACTGCCGGTCATTGGGCGTGTCGTTGAAGTCGCCGCCATAGGCCGGTGCGGGCGAGCCATTCTCATCGTTTTTAAGCAGCGATTGATCGGCCCAGTCCCAGACAAACCCGCCCTGAAGCCGCGGATACTGACGAAACGCCCGCCAGTACTCGTCAAAATTCCCCAGGCTGTTGCCCATCGCGTGGGCGTATTCACACAGTATCAGCGGGCGGTTTTCGCCCGGCATGCCGACCCATTTTTTTATCGACCATTTTGGCACCCCGGGGATGAGTTGATCGTCATCCACCCTGGCATACATCGGGCAAAGAATATCCGTTGCCGCGCTGTTGGCCCCGCCGCCTTCGTACTGGACCGGCCGTGTGGGATCGCTGCTTTTGATCCAGCGGTAAAGCGCATCATGCAAACTGCCATGCCCGGACTCATTGCCCAGCGACCAGATAATGATGGAAGGGTGATTGCGGTTACACTGCACCATGCGGGTCACGCGGGCGCTGTAAGCCGGGAACCAGCTCGGATCGTCACTCAGCCGCGCCATCGGCACCATGCCGTGAGTTTCGATATTGGCCTCATCCACCACGTAAAGGCCGTAGCGGTCACAGAGCTCGTACCAACGCGGATTATTGGGGTAATGCGAACAGCGCACGGCATTAAAGTTGTTCTGCTTCATCAGCAGAATATCCTGAATCATGTCCTCTTCGTTGATCGCCTGGCCGCGCTCCGGGTGGTGCTCATGCCGGTTGACGCCACGGATCAGCAGCGGCTTGCCGTTCACTTTCAGCAATCCGTCCGTTATCTCTACGCGGCGAAAACCGGTGTCCGCCGCCTCGGCTTCAATCAGCTCCCCATCGGCGCCGTAAAGCGCAATGACGGCGCGATAACAATGGGGTAACTCGGCACTCCATAAATCCGGCGCCTGCACCGGCAACGCAAAGGTCACCCGATCGGCATAGGCCCCCCGCTCGTCAATCGGCTCGGTACCCAGCGGCTTGCGTTGGCCGGCGATTTTTTCATCGCCTCGCCACAGGGATAAATCCACCTGCAGCCCCGCTTGCTGGGCTTTCCCCGCCGCGACCTGCACCGAAGCCTGCAAGGTGCCGTGCCGATACTCCGTATCCAGCCCGGCGGTCAGTTGAAAATCGGTAAGGTGGGCGTCCGGCTTGTGCAACAATGACACCGAGCGGTAAATGCCGCTCATGCGCCACATGTCCTGATCCTCAAGCCAGGTCCCCGAGCTCCAGCGCATCACCATCGCGCAGATACGGTTGCCGCCGGCATGCAGCGCGTCGGTTAAATCGAACTCGGCCGGTAAACGGCTGTCCTGCGAATAGCCAATCCACACCCCATTGCAAAAAAGGTGGAACGCCGAGTTTACCCCGTTGAAGATGATTCGGGTTTTGCCAGCCTTCAGCCAGGCTTCAGGGATGTCAATTTCGCGCGAATAGCACCCCGTCGGGTTCTCCTGCGGCACAAAAGGCGGCTCTGTCGAGATCGGGTAGCGAACGTTGGTGTAGATCGGCGCATCATAGCCGTCCATCTGCCAGTTAGAAGGCACTGTTACGGCCCGGCTATCCGGGCCATCCGCCACTAACCAGCGCGGGTCCACCGCCTCGGGGCGGTTCAGATAAACAAACTGCCATTCGCCATCCAGCGAAATGCGCCGATCGGAGCGCCGGTTATCCCTGGCCTCTTCAAGCGCGCGCCAACTGCGAAATTGCGGGTGGGCGGGCAATCTGTTGAGGTGGGTGACGGCCGGGTTCTGCCAGTCCTGCCGGGCCAGCACCTGAGGGAGAACGCTGTCCGGCGGGTTATCGTTTACCGAATAAAGAGGCTGCTTCATAACAATCCTTACCTGCTGTCATAGGGATGTATAGCGCTATACATTTTCAAGCGAGTAAATACGATACACGCCCTGGCAGGCAATAAACTTGGTGGGTATATTTGAGGTCAATCACGCTATTTGTCGATTGTTTCCTATAATGTATTGCGCATGACATAAAATGTTTTTTTAATACATTTTCAGACAAAAGGGCACATTGCGGGCTAAATAACTGCGTTTAATACCGCGACACCCAAACTTGAGACGGGTGGGAGCATGCAGGTTAGCCGACCGTCGAGCGCATGGACGCGCGATACGAGCCTCCATGGGCGGATTCACGGCGTGTCGGCGCTCTGCATGTTCCTCACCGGTAGCACTATTTAACGCCGCACGTTATTGCGAGATTGAATTGATGAATAAACGGCAGGCAACGTTGGAAGACGTGGCAAAAGAGGCGGGAGTTTCCCAGCAAACCGTGTCACGGGTGTTGAACAACCCGGATATCGTCTCCGAGCGCACGCGCAATAACGTGCTGGGCGCGATGAATACGCTCAATTACGTGCCTAACCGCTCCGCACAGATCCTGGCCGGCAAAACCTTGCCGACGTTTGGCTTGATCACCACCTCCCTTGCGCTGCACGCCCCTTCGCAAATCGCTTCATCGTTCAAGCACCATGCGGAATTGGTGGGGTATCAGGTGGCGATATCGATGTTGAAAACCGGGCAACTGAACGTCCTGCAATCGGCGCTGAATGAATTTCGGGCGCAGAAGATCAACAGCGTGGTCATGAGCCTGCCGCTGGAAAAAGCGGATGCGGAAACCCTGGCGCGGGATAACCCGGACATACAGCAACTGTTTCTGGACGTGCCGCCCGCCGCAGAGGTCTGCCACCTTGGCTTTCTTCACAGCGACGGCACCGCCAGCAGCGTCAACCTGCTTCTGGAACTGGGGCACCGGAAATTCGGTTTGCTGGCCGGGCCGGAAAGCTCTATTTCGGCACGGCTGCGCCTGGCCTGTTGGCGCGACACCCTGTATCAGGCGGGCATTGCGGAGACGGATACCGAGTACGGCGACTGGAGCGCCAACAGCGGCTGGGTAAAAACCATGGAATTATTCGGCAGGCACCCGGATATCACGGCGATGCTGGTCGCCAGCGACCAGATGGCGTTAGGGGTCATCAGCGCCTTGCGGCAACTCAACAAGCGCATACCGCAGGATGTGTCCGTGATTGGCTATGACGACACCCCCGACAGCCAGTATTTCCACCCGGCCCTGACCACGGTGAGGCAGGACTTTGATCTGATAGGTAAACGTGCGGTCACCCATTTGTTGAGCATGGCGAATCAGCCGCAAGAGGCGTTTAACGATCTGTTGCCGACCACCCTGGTTATCCGGCAGTCCACCGGCAAACCCGAGGCTGCGAGTTCGGAAAACGCGCTTATCAGGCAACTGAAAGCGCTGGTGCAACAACTTTAACAAAAGAACAAAAACCGGATGCAGGTTTTTTTTGCATTGCATCACGGTCCCCCGTGCGGATACCTTTGTTTATAAATTGTGATATTATTATAAATATTTCGTTAGCTTTCAGGGGATATTATGACAACTAAAAAACAAATAATAATGAATGTCGCGGCGGAGTTATTTAATAAAGAAGGTTATCAAGCGGTGGGTATTGACAAGATCATTACCGAGGCGGGTATTTCCAAGCTGACGCTGTACCGCAACTTCGCTTCAAAAGATCAGTTAATCATTGAAGTATTAACCCAGCGTAAAGACGATTTCATAAAAAATATCTCGGAGGTGATTGAAAACAATCTCACGCCGAAAGATAAACTCTTTTCATTATTCAATTTTTATCACACCTGGTTTAAAGACAAAAGCTTTCGCGGTTGTATGTTTACCAACTCATTGCTTGAGTTTGGCAACAAATCAAAAGAAATTTCCAGTATCAATAAAGAGATGAAAGACGCCCTGGTGGCGTTAATCACCGGCATTCTGTTTTCGCTGGTTAAAAAAGAACGAGCGCAACGCATCGCTTTCACCTTTGTCATACTGCTGGACGGCGCAATCATCTCGGAACTGACCTACGCCGACCGCAGTGAATACTCGCCGGCACTGATCGCCTGGGCAACGGCCAAAACCATCCTCGAAGCCGAAAACATCGTACTTTAACCTCCGCAACCTCCGCGCCCCCCCATTTCGCACCTATGCCGCAGCAATGCGGCATTTTTATTGCCGGCCAATCCTACCGCCCCATTAATAAATTAATAATAATTAATGTGTACCGATCTGTTTCATTTTACAGAAAATGTGATTTAAATCACACGAAAAAACAAAGAAAGAAAAATAAAATTACATATAAATCAATGTAGTAAACAAAAATGAAACATTTTTGAAATATTAGATTTGAAAAACCAACCTGTTTACATTAGCTTTTATATCAGCAAATTTTATGGGGGTAAATGATGGATAGTTTAGATTTGGTAACCACTGAATTGACGCAAAGCCAACTGCTGTCCACCAGCCTGGATGAGTTCGTGGCAAGTCTGTTGCGAATGGAGGATTTGGATGCATTTTTTTGCCGTCATCCCACCCTGCCGGCAATACTCCTGGCCACCACAGAGACTGAACTGATCTCGGCCTATCACAGCACGGACATTGAGCACAGCCGCAAAGCCGTGCAAAAAACCTTATTTTGGTTGTACCAGACATTTTTAGCCGACCCGTTAACCGCAGAAAGCAAAAACCAACACCACCCTGTGATGGTCACTATCAAACGAATGATAGAAAAGAAATGGTTGGCGCATGAGACGGAGCATTTCGCCGCATTGCCCAGTGCGACGAGCCCGCAACTGTTTACGCAAAGCCTGCGGAAACTCTGGTCACACCACCGCTCAGCGACGCACCCGCTCTACGAATTTTTGCAGCATGACGCGTCAAAAGCGCAAATGAACGCATTCTTCAAAAGCGACAGCGCATTGAATTTGCTGTTTTTTGATTTAATCGCCATGGCGATGGTGGGCGCACGTCTCGAGGTCCGAGGTGAGCTCAGCCGCAATATGTGGGATGAGTGCGGCGAAGGCAGCGACCACCATACTCATGTCAATTTGTACAAAGATTTGCTGATGCGCAATCACCTTGAGTTGCCGGAAGACAATTTTGCCGACACCCTGGACTGGCAAGGATTGAGCGGTTACAACCTGTTTATGTTGGGGGGCACCAACCGAGAACATTATTTCAAGCTGATCGGTGCCCTGGCCATTACGGAATTGCTGGATCCCAGCCAATACGAAAAACTGGTTTTGGGCAGTAAACGCCTTGGTTTTACCGAGCGGGATCTGCGCTACTACACCGAGCATATCGGGATTGATGTGATCCATGCGGAAGGCTGGTTGCAGCAAGTGATCACGCCAATTGTAGAGAAATCGCCGGCGGCAATGGCGGAAATATGGATTGGCGCGAATATGCGTCTTAACACGGTGGATAATTATTATAATCACCTGTTAAACAGCCTCGTTAATTTAAAGTAAGTCATTACAAAACAATAAAACGGACTCGCCTTCCTCAGTACAAAGGCAAAAATGATTACTCAGCGATTGCAGGTGCCTTTAACTATTCTCGTCATCCTTCACTATGACAAGCGCAGTCATTGGGTCTTATGCTTGCTTTGATTATTCTGATTAGTACCTGACACTTTCACTATGAAGAGCCATTGAACCATCACTGTATATCAATGTTAATTGAGGTAATGCTATGAGAAAAACATCGGCTTTAAAGAATATACTGCAAAAGAAAGAACTCTCTTTCCTGATGGAGGCCCATAATGCCATGAGCGCTAAAATAGCCGAAGAAAGCGGCTTTGAGGCATTATGGGCTTCCGGGCTATCTATTTCCGCCTCTATGGGGCTTAGCGACAGAAATGAAGCGTCCTGGACTCAGGTGATGGACGTTGTCGATTTTATGGTGGATAACACCGCCATCCCTATTTTATTAGATGGGGACACTGGCTTTGGCAACTTTAATAATGTCCGCCGCTTGGTTAAAAAACTGTCTCAGCGAGGCGTCGCCGGCGTGTGTCTGGAAGACAAATTATTCCCTAAAATAAACTCTTTTATTGGCGCAGGGCAGGATCTGGCTTCCATCAGTGAATTTTGCGGCAAAATACAAGCGGCGAAAGACAGCCAGTTGGACAGCGATTTTTGCGTGGTTGCCCGTGTGGAAGCGCTTATCAGCGGCTGCCCCATGGAAGAAGCGTTGAAACGCGCCGACGCTTACGCCAGTGCGGGAGCCGATGCGGTATTAATTCACTCCAAACAATCTGACGGTGCGGAGATCATGGACTTTTGCCGCCAATGGCAAAATGATTGCCCGATCGTTATCGTACCGACGAAATACTATAACACCGCTACCGATGCGTTCCGTGAAGTCGGTGTATCCACGGTTATCTGGGCTAATCATAGCCTGCGTGCTTCCATCGCCGCTATGCGCGCTATTACCCGAAATATTCGCCAACATAATAGCGTTGCACAGATTGAACGTGAAATTGCCTCTTTGGACGATGTGTTCAAACTCACCAACGAATATGAAGTACAACTGGCCGAACAAAAATACTTAACCCTTTAACGCGACAGTCAGCCGGTTTTTCTATTCATTCGTGAGGAAATGGTTAGATGATTAACGTCCGCGATTTTGTTAATGCATTGATTGAGCAAGGTACACACTATTTTACCGGTGTCCCCTGCTCTTATTTAACCCCGCTGATCAATGAAGTTATTGCTCGCGATGAAACCCACTACGTACTGGCCTCAAACGAGGGTGAGGCGCTGTCTCTGGCCTCCGGACTTTGGCTTGCCAATAAAACGGCCGTTGTCCTGTGTCAGAATTCCGGGTTGGGTAATCTGATAAACCCACTGACATCGCTTAACGAGCCTTTCTCGATTCCGGTCTTGTTGTTGGTGACCTGGCGTGGCCAGCCCGGCACCAAAGATGAACCGCAACACAGGTTGATGGGCGAGATCACGCCCGAATTGCTGAGTCTGGCTGGGGTCGAGTGGGCCGTACTGCCCGACGACGAAACCGGAGCCTTGGCCAGCCTGCAGCACGCCTGCAATTATATTCAGGCAGAGCAGCGCCCTTATGCATTGGTTCTGACCGGCAATCAGTTTTGCGCCGCGCAATCTCCAATGCCTGAGCCGCAAACGGCGTATCCGCGCCGTGAAGAGGCGTTGGCAACGTTGCTGGCTCACGCTAATCCCGATGGCGTGATCATCGCTACGACCGGCAAAACCGGCCGAGAACTGTTTACGTTATCTGACCGCCCTGAACATTTTTATTGCGTCGGGTCGATGGGCTACGCCAGCGCAATCGCTCACGGCATTGCCTTGGGCTGCGCCAGCTTGCCGGTCTACGTGATCGACGGGGATGGCGCTGCGCTGATGCATCTGGGAAATTTTGCCGGCATCGGCGCCAGCAAGCCCGACAACCTGATACATATTATTTTGGATAACGGCAGCTACGACTCGACGGGAGCCCAACCCACCGCGTCCCCTGGCGTGGATTTTGTCGCCATGGCCTATGCGGCCGGCTATGCCCACGCACAGCATTGCAACGATTCGGACAGCTTCGCCAAAGCACTGCGTCAAACGGATATTGCCGGCCCCCGGCTGTTGCATGTTCCGATCGGCATCGGGTCGATGGCGCAGTTGGGCCGCCCGACGCTGTCGCCTTATAACGTCGCGCGCCGTCTGCAATCCCATCTGAAAACGATAGACCCCGCTTCACCGTTCGAAAAAACCATGGCAAATACCGTGCAGCTTCCCGAGGGGGGCCGCATTTCTCACTCAATCCCTACAACCGAGAACGGACTCATGAACATTCATGATACTACCCAACCGAACGCCCTCAATGCTGTTCTGACGGGCATGGATATTTATGCCTCAAAAGCCATTTCGCTGAAAGCGAAGGCCGATCCCTCCATTGCAAACCTGAGTTTTGGCGAGCCGGTTTTCGGTCCTCCAGAGCATCTGCTGAAGGCGATAGAACAGGAGGATTTGTCATTGTCGGCGTTTATGGACGCCTCAAAACGCTACGAGGATCCCCGAGGGAGCCTGGCTCTGCGTCAGGCAATTGCCGCCTGGTATCGCGATCGCTACGGCCTGCATTTCGATCCTGAGCGTGAAATCATGGTGACGCACGGTGGCGTGGAAGCCATCACGCTGGCTCTGCTTGTCACGACGTCGGCACAGGATAAAGTCGCCATCAGCGATCCCTCCTATATGCTCTATGCCCGCACGCTGAAGACGCTGGAACGCACTCCGCTGCGGATAACTCGCCCTGCCGGCAACCATGAGTATGCGGAAATGCTGGCGCAGGACGGCGCGTTGGAAGGGGTGAAGGCGATGATTGTCAACTCCCCGGAAAACCCGACCGGCTATGTCGCCAGCCCACAGGATTGGGCGGTGATTGGGGCACGTGCCGAGCGCAGCGGTTGCTGGATCATTCATGACGAAGTGTACGATGCCATGCACTTTGAACGCCCGCACCAACCGGCGCGCGCCATCGCCTCCCTGGCCAACAACTCCATTATTATCAACAGTTTTTCAAAAAAATTCGGTCTGCCTGGCCTGCGTATCGGCTGGATGATAGCCCCGCCGCAGGTTATCGAACAGGCTGCCAAAGCGCATGATTACCTCTATCTGGGCGTCAATATCCAATACGAGCGCATCGCACAGCGTTTGCTTAACGATGACGGCAAATTTGCCTGGCTGGAGGAAATGTCCTCCAACATCGCTCAGCGCTGTCATACCGCGCTGAATACTCTGACGGAAGAACGCGGGTATCGCTGGCCACGTAAACCGCTCGGTGCCATGTTCCTGTTCCCGGAAGTGAGCGGCGTCTACCAACGGATGCCTGAAAAATACCGACAACCGGGCCAGCATATCGGCGACGCCGTAGCGAATTACCTTTTGGAAGAACGCGGCGTTGCCGTTGTCCCCGGCTCGGTCTATGGCCCGCAGGGCAATAACCACATCCGGCTGGTGCTCTGCATGCCGGACGACGTTTTTAACCTGGCCATGAAACGCATGGTGTAACCCTGGATACACGGCGGCCGCCGCTGAGTGGCCGCCAAACGGATAAGGAGAAAGTGATGAACGCCTCACGTAACCATTTTCAACAGCAGGGTTTTGTCCATCTGGAAAAATCGCGGGCCAACCTCAATCTGAGCCGTATCGAATCCGCGCTGGCCGAAATCAGCCAACGCGCGCTATCGGCCTCAACCGACAACGTGCCGGGCCTGGTGGTGGTCACTGAAGCCGGCAATGCCGAACAACTGTGCCGTATCGAGTACCTTGCCGGCAGTTCGCCTTATTACGCGCAAGAACTGGTGCCCTGTCTGGCGCAATTGATAGAGCAGCACCTTGGCCAACCCGTCAACCTGTTCAAAGACAAATGCAATTTTAAACATCCCGGCGGTGGCGCGTTCACGCCCCATCAGGATATTACGGCCTATCGTCATTTCGCCTCAAATTACCAGGTGACCGCTGCCGTGCTGCTCGATGCCGCCGTGGAAGAAAACGGAGCGTTGGAAATCGCCACCCACTGGGACCTGACGCCAAAGGGCGCGCAACTGGTGAATACACCCCGAGGGATCCTGCCCCAGTTACCCAGCTATCAGGGGGGGCCGCGCAACGGGGATATCGACGACAGTCTCTGCGCAACCATGCGCTGGCAAAGGATCGATGCCGCCCCCGGCGACGTGATCTTGTTCGACTCTTATATTCCCCATCGCTCCAGCGAAAACCGCTCGTCCTCGACCCGGCGCATCCTGTTCTTTACTTTCAATCTGGCTAGCGAGGGAGATTTTTACCACCACTACTACCGGAGTAAATGGGCCACGCCGGACAATCCCATCTTTCACGTTTCCACCCCGACCTTGCATAGCGCCCGGCAAACCAACGCCGGCACAGTGCCTCAATCCCGTTGAACGGTGACAACGATGCAATCACAGGAATTTCGTTTATTCACTCCCGGCCCGCTGAATACCTCGGCGCAAGTGCGCCAGGCCGCCGGCAGAGATTTAGGGTCGCGCAGCCCGGTCGCCATCCACTTGAGCGCCCGGTTGCGTGAAGACATCGTGGATATCGCGGGATGCGACGCGAGTTGGAGCGCAGTACCCTTATCAGGCAGCGGCACTTTTGCCGTCGAAGCGATGCTTTGCTCTCTGCCGGCGGCAGATGACCACTTGCTGATTATCGAAAATGGCGTCTACAGCGCCCGTATGGTGGACATTTGCCGCATCCACGCGATCCCGCATTCGGTGCTGACGTTGCCGCCACATCAGGGTTTTGACCTGGCGCAGGTTGAACTGGCCCTGAAGCAAACGCCTTTGGTTACCCACATCGCCGCCGTTCATTTCGAAACGGCGCTCGGCGTGATCAATGATATTGATGGCCTGACGCAGTTGGCGAACAGGTACGGCTGCCAGTTGCTGATCGACGCCATCAGTACCTTTGGCGTACTGCCGTTGGACTACAGCGCGCCATCGCTTTCCGCCGTCGCGCTTTCGGCCAATAAGTGCCTGCATGGGCTACCCGGCATCGCCTTCGTTTTAGTGCGAAAGGCCGTGCTGGCAACCCACGTAGCCCCACGCACGCTGAGTCTGGATCTCAGGGCGCAGGCCAACGCGTTGGATGGCAATGGGCAGTGGCGTTTCACGCCGCCGCTGCAAATTATGCTGGCCCTGAAACAAGCTATTGACGAGTACCGTCAACAGGGCGGCAGGCGCGCGCGTCACCGTGCGTATTCTCAACGTATGGCGCATCTGCTCGACGGTATGGCACGTTTGGGTTTCACCCCGATAATTCAACCGCAGTTCTGCGCCCCGTTGATTGTCACGCTGGCGCCGAACCCGGGAATCCAGTGCGAAATCGACAAGCTGAACGACTTTTTATTCCAGCGCGGATTGGTGATTTACCCCACCAAACACTGGGCGGTAAATTCATTCCGCATTGGGGTTATGGGGGAACTCGACATCCAGGATATCGATGATTTGCTGACGGCGTTCGCTGAATTTACCGCACAGGCCGCCCCCGGAACCCTGCAACCGAATCCACTTTCGCTAAGGCCCGCACTATGAGTTATCACCTGTCTTGCCATCATCAATTCGCGGAAATCAACGCCCAGGCCTATGCCGACTTGTGGATGGACTGCGGGCAACCGGCCTTTTATCACCCTGATCTGCTGACGGCGGCAGAACGTCACCCCATGTTGCCGACGCTAGCCACGCATTACCTGGCGGCATGGCGAGGAGAGCGGCTTGACGCGTTGTTGGTGGTCTACCAGCAATCGCAACCCGATCCCTTCGGTACGTTGGCAAAAAGTACCGGTTTTCATTTTGCCGCCCCCGTCGGCGGGCTCTTGGGGCATATAGCCCATTGCTACGACACGCAAATCCTGCATCGGCCAGGTTCGGAAGACGCGGCGCAACGCTTGATGACCGAGCTCATTGCGCTAGCCGACCGGCAGGGCATTCCGGGCTGCGGCCTGCTCAATCTCAGCGCAGGGCCTTCATTGAGCGCCGCAGAGCGGGCGGGTTATCGCTGCAATTTCATGCATGACCGTTTCTTTATCGATCTGATGCCCTTTGGCCAATTCGACGATTATCTGGCAGCCCTCCCGCGCGATGGCCGACAGGAGATGAAGCGCCAGCTGCGGAAATTCGACAGCGATCGCGGCAGCTACCGCGTGCTTTCGGGCCGAGACGCCGATCTTGCCGCCGCGGTCAAACTTTGCCACGCCACCAGCTCCCGAAACGGTACGCCGCACTATTATCCGATAACGACGTTTCTCCATTTTCTGGAAACTTGCGGCGAGCTGATTACCGTGGTCCAGGTTGAACATGAAGGCCAGTTGGTGGCCGCCGTCATCTGCCTGAACGACCCGCAATGCCTGCACCTTTGGGCCGGGGGCGTCGACTATCGGCTTTCGAGCTTCAGCCCTTACACCGTCATGATCGCAGCCAGCGTGCAGTATGCGTTCTCGCAAGGTATCCGCCGGATTGAGGCGGGCAGGACCAATGCCCGAATTAAAGCGCGTTTGGGTTGCCAATCTCAGCCGCTGTATTCGGCCCTCTACCCATTGGAGGTGGCCTGACATGCCTGTGACCTCGGCCTCCCCGCCCCATCAGAAGCCCTCGGTGCAGCTGGTGCACGGGCAATTGCTGACCTTGCTGTATATTGCCCTCACGTCCGCCTCACAGGTATTTTTAAGTCATGTCGGCGGCGGCATACCGATCGAGATCAGCCTGTTCTATATGGCTCTGGCGGCCTGCGTGGTGTTTAACCTGTGGGAGTTCCGTCGCCTGCGGCACAATCACCGCGCGCTGCGCCGCCATTGGCGCATGTGGCTCATGCTTTCCGTCGCCTTTGTGCTGAACTGGATATTCTCTTATTACAGCGTGACGCACGCCTCAGCCGATTTTTTCATCGGCGTATTTTTCCTTTCTTCGGCACTGTGCAGTTGCCTGCGAGAAAAGCGCTGGCTGAAGTCACTGTTCATCCTGATGGCAATCCTGTGCATTCATGCTCTCTCGGCCTTCCCGTTGCAGGTGCTTTGCACCTCAATGTTAGCGGGGGCCATGATGTATCTTTACTACGTCAGCTCGCTGCGTTTCAGCCGGCAGAGCGGGCTTGGCCCGGTCTCGGTCGTTTCTTTGCGCTGCTATATGCTGCTGGCCTGCAGCGCCGCTTACCTGTTCGCGCATCACGAGTTCGGCGCGTTGTGGGTAGCCCCGGAAACCTTGCGCAACCTGTTGATCCTTATCGTCGCCAATATGGTTTTACCTTCTTTTTTGTCGCAGACCTGCCTGCAGTGGGTCGGCGTCACCCTGTTTACCTTTATGAATTCGTTGATACCGGTGCTGGCCTTCGTGATGCAGTCGCTGGTCAGCGGCCAATGGCAAACCGGTATGTTGATCGCCGTAACCCTCACTACGCTGATGCTCAATTACGATCGCTTGATTTTGCTGGCGCGTAGCCTTATCGCAGTAAACCCTCAGTCAATGGATCAGGAATAAGAGGAATACCATGCCTGCCATCAATGCGTATTTGGAACACCTGAACCCGCTCTCATCAAAGACGGTCTCTCAACGGGCGAAAGCAAACCCTGCGATCCTCAATCTCAGTATGGGAGAACCCGATTTTGGTCCGCCCGCCGCGTTGGTTGACGTGATCTGCCGAGAGGATCTCAACAAAGAACGGTTTCTGGATGCGGTCAAGCGCTATGAACACTCACGCGGCTCGCTGTCGCTGCGCAGAGCGATAGCGGCGTGGTATCGGCGTCGTTACGCTATCGATATCGATCCCGAAAGCGAAATAATGGTGACTCATGGGGGGATCGAAGCACTCAATCTGGCGTTGCAGGCGTTGACCAATCCTGGCGACGGCATCCTGCTGGCGGCACCGGCCTACACCCTTTATCAACGAGCCATTCACTTGTTGAACCGTAAAAGCCATCCGCTGCCCCGCCCTGAAGGCGAAAACGAATATGCGGCGGCGCTGGCGGCAAATCCCCACGCCTCGGCGCGTGCCGTGCTGATCAACTCCCCGGAGAACCCTACCGGCTACGTCATGAGTGACGCGGATTGGCAAGCGCTCGCCGATGACTCTCACAAAAGCGATCGCTGGGTCATCCATGATGAAGTCTACGACACCCTGGCCTTCACCCGCCCTCACCTTAACGCCTGGTGCATTCCGGCCCTTCGCGAACGTAGCGTGCTGATTAACAGTTGCTCAAAAAAGTTTGGCATTCCCGGCTTGCGCACAGGTTGGCTGATTGGGCCGGCCAAGGTGATTGAAGCCGCCAGCAGGGTCCACGAAAGCCTGTGTCTGGGCGTGAGTATTCTTGGCGAACCTATCGCCGAACGGCTGCTGAGCACCCCCGAGGTAGACGACTGGATGCAACAGCAGCAGGACATTCTGGCGGCCCGCAACCGTTACGCGCTTTCGGCGTTGGGCGAGACGCAGGGCTTCCGTTGGTCACGCCGCCCCATGGGGGGAATGTTCCTGTTCCCTGACGTTTCCGCACTCTATCCGGCCTTACCCACCCGCTGGCGCGATTTTTCGCCTGATGCCGGCAGCGCAGTCGCGGAATATCTTCTGGTGGAACGGCAAGTCGCCACGGTGCCGGGAATCGTTTACGGCGCTGAAAGCCGACAACACTTGCGATTGACCAATTGCGCCAGCGAGCAGGTTTTCAATCAGGCCATCGCGCGTCTTTCATCATTGGAACTGGGAGGTAAGGGTGATTAAAAATACGCTTGATCAACAGGTTATGGACTTCTACTCCTCGCAGGGCAGCGCCGAGTCCGCTGACGCCTTTTCCCAGGCATTGCTCAAGGTACACCCCGGCGACTGGCGCGCCACCTTTCCGCCTGCGGTGTTCCCGCCCGGCCATCTGACAAGCATCGGTGCCGACGCCGCGCGGCTGCTGGCCATCGTTTTCAGCCTGCCGGAGCGCCTGTTCGGCGGGGATTATTCGCGCTTTCTGGCCGCGCAGTGCCTCACGCCGCAACAGCATGAAGACATACTGGCCTTCTGCACGCCGCACGTATTAGCGCGCGCACGGCTGTTTGCCAGGCCGGACGCACTGCTGACCCACGAAGGCTTCAAACTGGTTGAAATGAACGTGACGCCTTCACTCGGCGGGCTGGGCATCTGCGATCGTTATGTCACGACCTTGCAGGAACATGCGCTTAGCCATCGGCTGCAGACAGCGGGAATTACCCTCCATGCGCCGGACATGGGGCGCCTCTGGGCCGAAACATTGCACCGCCACCGCACGCCGCTGGCGGACGAACGCACCCCGGTTATGTTGGAATTGCTGGACGATCCGGACGAGATCCCGGAGGACAATTTTGGCTGGCCCGACTTTGGCCATATCGCCCGCCGCGGCGGTTTTCGACTCTTGACCGGCAAACCGGCGGACGTCCATTTCACCCCAACGGGCGTCTATGCTTTCGGCGTAAAAATCGACATCGTTTTTACCGATTTGGTGTACGCCGAACAGCTGCAATACAACATCGACAACGCGTTTATTGCAGCGCTGGTCGCGGCGGAAAATCAGGGCCAGATAGACCTGTTCAGCGTACCGGCCAGCTGTGCGGTTTACGACAACAAAGCAAACCTGGCCCTTCTCACCGATCCCGATTATGCCCACCTGTTCACTGAGCAAGAGCGCGCACTGATCGATGCCCACATTCCCCCCACCTTTATTTTAACGCCGGGCAATTTGGCCAGAGCGATACGCGAACAGAGCAATCTGGTTTTAAAACCGGGGCTGGGCCTGTGCGGTTACCAGGTGATGTTTGGCAGACAGATGTCGGCTCCGCAATGGCGTGCGCAGTTGGAACGGCAACTGACGGAAGGCGGTTCTTTTGTCCTGCAGGACATTGTTGATGACATATGGACGTACACCCTGCCGCATCAACAGAACAATCCAAGAATGGTATGCATTGGCCCGATCGTCATCGATGGTCGTTACACCGGCACCTTCTCGCGCGATGAGGCTTATCACGGTAAAGCGATCGTTGTTAACCATGCGCAAGGCGCAAGCTGGTCAACCGGTCTGGAACGCGCCGAGTAACCCCCGGCCTGCCACCCGGCGGCTGTTTTACACAAGGAGATTGAAAATGCGTCTTGCATGTTTAATGGCAGGTTCCAGCAGCAGACTACTGCCACTGACCACATCCCGGCATAAAGCCAGCCTGATGCTTGGAAAACGACGAATGGTGGATTACCAACTCGAATCCTTCGACCGCGCCGGCATCGGGCATAAAACCTTTGTTCTGGGGCACGGTGCCACGGAGGTCGCGCAGATTTTGTTTGAATCATTGGGGGGCAGCCATTTTATTGTCTCGCACAATCCACAGTTCAAATCCCGCAATCTGGACTGGAGCGCCTGGCTGGCCCTCAGTCAACACCCTGGGCCGGTGATTTACTATGAAGGCGACCTGCTTATCCCGCCGTCGTTGCTCAAGCAGGTAATAGACAACCCGGCCGAAATTTGCATTGCGGTGGATTCCGACAGCAAAAATCCCAGTATCGATACACTGGTTATCGCCCCCAATGGCAAGGTTGAACATTTGTTGTTTATTGAGCATGGGACGGCAAAAAGCCAACCGGGTGATGGTGCCATCGGCGAATTTATCTGCTTCGTCAAATTGGGCGAAGCGGCACGGCAGTTTATCGTCGATGCGCTGAGTACCTTGCCGTTTGAAGGGGAAATGCAGCTTTACAAAATTTTCGAACAGGCATTCTCCCGTTTTCCGACGGCCTACGTCGACGCCGGCGGCCGCCCCTGGATTGAAGTGGACAATCACAACGACCTGCAACGGGCTACCCATCTGGCCGAGGAGATCTTAACCTCATGAAAGAGCCTAACGCATTGGATCAAGTGAAACCGGCGCTGCTGAACAGCACGTTGTCCGACATCGGGGTTTACGTATCAAAAGCCATCTCGCAGGCCGCTCGTGACAATCCGGATATTATGAACATGAGCATCGGTGAACCGGCATTTGGCCCACCCGCGCATTTGCTGGCAGAGATTGCCCAGACTGATCTGACCCAGGAGGCGTTTCTTTCCTCGGCGAAACGTTATGGGCACTCGTTGGGATCCCTGGCGCTGCGTCAGGCGATCGCTGACTGGTATCTGCGCCGTTATAACCTCAAGATTAATCCTGAAACCGAGGTTTTAATCACCCACGGAGGCGTTGAAGCCGTCGCACTGGCGATTCTGTGCTGCTCGAATCCTGGGGATACGCTGGCGATCACCGATCCTTCCTATATGCTGTATGAACGCGCCCTGCTGGCTCTCGGCCGCCAGCCTCGGCGCTTTTCGCGCCCGGTCGGCGATGCCGAATTCACCGATTTGATCGGCAGCGACCCGTCATTCCGAAGCCAACTCGGCGGGGCAAAAGCGGTGATTGTCAATTCCCCGGAAAACCCATCGGGGTATGTGCTGTCGGCCGAGGAATGGCAACAGCTCATGCGCTGCGCAGAACGCAGCGGCGCCTGGATTATTCACGATGAAGTCTATGACAGCATGGCATTTAACCGCCCGCATTACCCTGCACGCAGCTTTGACCCCTTGGCGAGCAGGACGGTTCTGGCCAACAGTTTTTCCAAAAAATTCGGCATTCCCGGCCTGCGCATTGGCTGGTTGGTCGGAAGCGCCGAATTTATCGCCACGGCCAGCAAAACCCACGACTACCTGGTGCTTGGCGTTAACCGCCAATATGAACAGATTGCCCTGCGCATACTCCAGGACGCACAGACCGACGATTGGCTGGCGGACAAGCAAAAAATGCTTCACTCGCGAATACGCCTGGCAAAACAGCGGTTAACGCCAACGCTGGGGTTCAGTTGGCCACGTTCGCCGATGGGGGGAATGTTTTTGTTTCCCTGCGTTAGAGGGCTCTATCAACGTTTGCCGCCGGCACAACGGCAACGCTTCGCCACCGTGGGCGAGAGCGTCGCGGATTACTTATTGCAGGTTGCACGCGTCGCCACGGTCCCCGGCATTATTTACGGGCAAAGCTGCGCCGACCATATCAGGATCGTCTTGTGCTGTGATGAACCGACGTTCCACACCGCGCTTGAGCGATTGGCTAATTGCCACCACGCCACGCTCGCTCAAAAACTGGAACTGCCATGATGTCAAAACGACGCTACTGGCTGATGCCCGGTAAATATATAGATGGCGCGAATCTGGTAACCGCGATCAATGTTCTTGCGGGGATCGTAGCGCTGATGCTGGTTTTAGCCCACCGCGCGGAGTGGGCGATCCTGTTGGTGTTTATCGCTATTTTGCTCGATCATCTTGATGGATATCTGGCCCGGCGTTTTTATGCTCATCAGCAAGAGAAGCGAGCATTTGGCAAACAGTTCGATACATTGGCCGATATGCTGAATTTCAATGTGGTTACCGCCGTATTGCTGTTCCAGCAGTTTGCCTATACCCCCCTTCTGACCGGCGTTATTTCGGCCTCTATCGTCCTGTTTGGCTGCGTGCGCCTGTCGCACTTCACCCTGCAGACAGGATCGGGGGATGAGAGCGCTTATGGCCTGCAAACGCCTTATGCCGCTTTTATTATCATCAATATGCTGTTGCTGAACACGGCCGGTTATTTGCCCGGCGGCCTGGTGCTGCTCATTACGGCCATCATTTCCATTTTGCAAATAACCTGCGTTCCCATTCGTATGCCCAACGCCACTTTCTGCGTCACGGCTCTCAGCGTGCTGTTCTTTATCAATCTGTTGCTCTGTGGTTTCCCAAATTAGTTCCTATTTTATTCCAAGGAGAAATGCTTATGGCTCACGTTATTTTTATCGACAGCACCCCAACCGGTCTGAACGCCTTTCGCAGCGCTCAGCGGCTCGGCCACCAGGTCACCTTTATTCATCCGACCAAGTCTTCGAGTTTCGTCAGCATCATGTCGAAAGACCCGGCGAAACTGGCTAACCAGTTAGGCCATGTCGATCGTTATATCGAGGTAGATACATTGGAAAACGAGCATCTTTTCCCCGTACTCGAGGCCTTGGTGAAAGAGAATCCGTTCGACACGGTAATCAGCTCGGCCGAGACCGGCATCATGGCGGCCGCCTGTGCGGCTGAAAAATGGGGAACGCGCTATCCCAGCCCGCAAGATCTGGGCAATGCGATATTTAAAAATCGCTTGCGCACCACCCTGAAGAACAACGGTATCCGCTCACCGGATTTTGAGGTGTTAAATGAAGAGGAACTGTTGCAAGGGCCAAAAAAAATCAAGCTGCCGTTTGTGGTAAAACCCATTCGCGGCTTTGCCAAACAATTTTCCGCTATTTGCCACACGCAGAGCGATTTCGATAATTATATCGATAACCTGAAGATCGACCGGGCCAACAGCGCCTTGATTGACAGTGTGGTGTCGCATGAATATATCATCGAAGAATACGTCACCGGCACCCTGCACTCCGCTGAGGTGATCGTGCGTGAAGGCGAGGTCATGTTTTACGCCACCACCACCCGTTACCGCGCGCATTATTACGATCTGCTGGAACTGGCGGCGGTCATGCCCTCCGGTTTACCGAAGCAAGCGCGTGAAGAGATGAAAACCTATCTGCAAGCGGTGTTTACCGCCCTGAACATTCAGATTGGCCTGTATCACGTAGAATTGCTGTTAACCGACAGCGGCCCGGTGCTGGTGGAAATCAATGCCCGAATGATGGGCAGCGTGTCTCCGATCATGTATCAGATTCAGACAGGCCACGATCCTTTCGAGTATTTGATCCGTCTGCATCTGGGGGAGCCGATCACTGTCAGCGACGATGAGTTTACCAATGCGGGGATTACTCTCGCGGTGGCGGCCAGACATGGAGGCACCATCTCCTCATCCTTCCGACCGGAACAGCTCGATGAACTGCTGGCTCGCTACGAGATCCCGCACAATACGCTGAATATCTTTGCCGGTAAGGAGATTGGGCGCTACGGGGGCAATTTCAGCATTATGGGGCACGTCATCATTCTGGCCGAAACCCCGCAGGAAGTGGCTGAAAAAGGGCATCGCTTCCTGAACGAAATAGATGCGCTGATTGGATTGGAAACGGCAAAATACTTTGCGTAAGGTTTACTGCATGCACACTGGCGAACTAAGGAAGCAGTTCAAATGACGACACGGGATTCGATTTTTCATTATCCGGCCTTCGTACGATTCTGTATGGGAGATATTGCCACTCAGCTCGGCACGGCGATAGTGATTATCGTTATCCCGCTCATCGCCATAACCTTTCTTGATGCGACACCCTTTGAGATAGGCCTTCTCGCCGCCAGCGAACGTTTGCCCTTTATCATCTTCAGCCTGATCGCCGGCGTGTCCGCTGATAAGTGGGAGCGTCGGTCGATTCTGTTTTGCGCCAATTTTCTGCGTGTCGTTTTGTTGCTGATAATCATGTTTATCGTTTGGACCGGCGCATTGTCGGTGATGACTCTGGCGGCGATGGTCTTTATCGTCGGCGCCGCCAATGTCTATTTTGAAGTGGCTTACTGGACTTATATCCCTGCGCTGGTTCCCGGACGGCTGATTGCCAAAGGCAACGGCGCTCTGGCGGCCATTGCCGGTGCGGCAGAGTTGGTCGGGCCTGCCGTGGGCGGCATGCTGTTAAAAATTGCCGGCATTCCAGGGGCCTTGTTATTGAACAGCCTGCTGTTTCTGATGGGCAGCAGCATGATCCTGACCGTGCCCAAGAATAAGCCTGCGCCTCCCGAGGGCGCCCGTCCGTCAAGCCTCAGTCAAATCAAGCTGGGCATTCACACCCTTTTCCATTCACCGCCGTTACGCCGTCTGGTGATTATCGGCGCGGTGTGGAACATCTTCGCCTGTGCGGCGACCCCGCAAATCATGGTTTATCTCACCCGCACGCTGGGCCTTGCCACCACGCAAGTCGGCTTGATTCTGGGGCTGCAGGGGCTGGGGGGATTGATCGGCGCACTCTGCGCCGGCAAGGCCAGCGAACGGCTGGGGCACGGGCGCAGCATCATGGTGGGCGGAGTGATCTACAGCCTTTTCACTTTGGCTATTTGCACCGTGACGCAAGCAGCACCGCAAGATCAGCTGCTACTAGGCGTCTTCCTGTTTTGCGCAGGCTGGGGTTCGTCCATTGGAGTGGTCAATATTATCAGCCTCCGGCAGTTGGTTAGCCCCGAATACCTTCTGGGTCGGATCAACGCCAGCTTTCGCTTCATCACCTGGGGGATCATGCCGCCGGCTGCCTTGTTGGGGGGGGCGCTTTCGCAGTTGATCAACAGCCGGTTTGTCATTGTTTCCGCTTGTCTGCTCGGGCTCGCCTTTATCTTGTGCTCATACCGTAAAAGCACGGCCATACTCGGCATAGACGCACCGCCCGACCGCCTTAGTGAAAACGGCTAACCTGTAGGCCCGCGCCGATGCCGACAAGCCCGCCAGGGGAAAAACCGGCGGGCTTTTTCTCTTCAAAAACTTCTTCTGGCCACCAAAAAAGCGCCCACCACCAACAAAACGGCACCGAACAGCGCAGGCAGGTTGTCGCGCAGCGCCGCCGGCCCGGCCTTGTAAATATCCACCGCCAATCCCGCCACCAGTTGGCTGGCGATCAGCACCGAAATGGTGGTCGCTGCCCCCAGCTTTTGGTAGCCCAAAATGCCGGAAAAGACGAAGAACGAGCCCAGCAAGCCGGGCAACAGCATCCAACCCCTGAAATTGCCGGTCACCTCAGCCAGGGCGCCGGCGCCGTTTTTGGCGAACAGCAGCGCCATCAACAGCAGCAGGCCGACGCTGGAGTTGATCACCAGAGCGATCAGGATCGTCGATGCGCTTTCGCTGATGCGCACCATCAGCAGGTTCTGGGCAACCAGGCTGACACCCGCCGCCACCAGCAGCAATAACATGATATTCATAGGATTAGCGGGCCGGCGGCGATTTTTCGTGATCAAGCTGCAACTGCAAAAAGGTCAAATCCAGCCATTTGCCGAATTTGGCGCCCACTTCGCTCATCCGCCCCACGTTCTGGAACCCCAGATTAAGGTGCAGCTGTATCGACGCGGCATTGCCGGATTCGATGCCCGCCACCATCACATGTTTACCTATCGCTCTCGCCTGTTCAATCAGGGCTGTCAGCAGGGTTTTCCCCACCCCGCCGCCGCGGCTGTCGCGCCGCACATACACCGAGTGCTCCACGGTGTGACGATAGCCGTCCCACGCCCGCCAGTCGCCGAACGAGGCATAGCCAATCACCTCGCCCGCCTCGTTGCTGGCCACCAGCACCGGATACCCCACCGCCTGGCGTTCCGCCATCCATGCCGCACGGTTCGCCGCATCGACGGTGAGTTCATTCCAGATCGCCGTGGTGTTAAGCACGGCGTCGTTATAGATAGCGGCAATGCCTTCGCTATCGGTTATAGTCGCGTTACGGATAAGCATGTTGACCCCCTGGTTGACTGTCCACTATCATACTACGATATGAACAATAAATTAGACAACCTAAATCAGCGCATCGGCGCACGCATCCGCATCGAACGCGAAGCCCGCCATTGGTCCTTGTCCGATCTGGCCGAGCGGGCCGGCGTTTCGCGGGCCATGGTGCATAAAATTGAACGCGGCGACAGCAGCCCTACCGCCATGCTGCTGGCCAGGCTCTCCGGCGCCTTCGGCCTGAGCATGTCCAAACTGATCGCGCGTGCGGAAACGCAGGAAGGCCGGCTGCTGCGCCGGGAGGATCAACCGGTCTGGGTCGATCCCGAGAGCGGTTACGTCCGCCGTCATGTGTCCCCGCGCTCAGACATTCCGCTCGATCTGGTGCGCGTTGAGCTGCCCGCCGGGGCGGAGATCCCGATGCCGGCCTCCGTCTACGCGTTCAAACGCCAATTAATCTGGTTACTGTCCGGCGAGCTGGTGTTCCTGGAAGGGGAAAATCGCCATGAAATGGCCGCAGGGGATTGCCTTGAACTTGGCCCACCGGCGGACTGCGTGTTCAAAAACGAGAGCGACGAGCCCTGCATTTATCTGGTTGTGGTGATGAGCAAGGCTTGAAGAAAGCAAAAAGCCCGCAAAGTTATCCTCTGCGGGCTTTTTCACGTCAGGCGAAACGATTACAGGGTGAAGTTCAGCCCTTCGACCACCGTCTGCTCCAGCGGCAACCGCCCTGAAGGGATCTCCTTTTGCTGCAGGAACTCCGGCAACTGGGATTTATCACCCGCTTTGCCGATCGCCACCATGCCGTGCACCACATAGTTATCCGGCAGGTTCAGCGCCGCCTTGATTTTGTCGTGGTGGACGCCGCCCATGCAGTGGGTCAGCCAGCCTTTCAAGTGCGCCTGCAACGCCAGGTTCGCCCAGGCGGCGCCGGCATCAAACGCATGGCTTGGGTTAGCGACTTCCTTATCGCCATTCAGGCTGGTGGTTTTGGAGATGACCACCACCAGCGCCGAGGCGTGTTGCGCCCAACCGCGGTTGAACTCAATCAGGAAATCCAGGTAGCTGTCCCAACTGGCCGAGCCGTGCTTGCTGTAAGCAAAACGCCAGGGCTGGATGTTATAGGCCGAAGGTGACCAGCGCGCCGCTTCAAAGAAGCTCAACAGGGTTTCGTCGTCGATAGGATCATTGGCCAGCGCACGCGGCGACCAGCGTTCAATAAACTGTGCATCAATCGGGTAATCAGAAGTTCTTGGCTGGCTCATGGACATCTCTCTCATGGGAATGGAATACCGAATTTACCCAATATTCCCATGCTCCACATCAGAAAAGTTTTTATTTTGTGCTGTATTCAATACCGCAATTCCTGCTGCAACCAGCCCAGAAACGCCCGCACCGGCGGGTGTCGTTCGCGCCCAGGCACGCAAAGCGCGGTATAAGCGGCGCCCGGTACGCCAATTTCCGGTCGGTAAGCCACCAGCAGGCCGTTACGCACCAGATCGGACACCATCACCGAACTGGCCAGCACCAGCCCCTGCCCGGCCACCGCCGCCTGCAAGGCATAATGCTCCTCATCGTAGGCACGCAGCGACCTGTGCCGCTGCCACCAGTCGACCTCGGCAGCCAGGCACCAGTCGCGCCAGCCGTTTTCATACAGCGTTGAATCGCGCCAGCGAACGGTGATCAGCGCAGGCGTTTGCAACTGTGTGGCAGACAGCCCCGGCGCGCCGTAAACGCCAAAACGTTCTTCCAACCGTGCGGCCTGATGCAATCGAGGATAATTGGCGCTGCTGTAGCGTATGGCAATGTCCACGCTGGCGTCCTGCTGCAGGTCGATCACCTCAGCGCAAGCCTCCAGACGAACCAGATAGTGCGGATAAGCCTGATAAAAACGCCCCAGGCGCGGCACCAGCCACAGGGCGGCGAAAGAATGGGTCACGGAAACGCACAGCGCGCCGGCGCTGGGCACCGGCCGCAGCGCATCCAGCGTGTTTGCCACATCGAGCAGCGCGGTATGTACCCCTGCGAACAAACGCTCCCCTTTCTCCGTCAGCCGCACGCCGCGCGGCACCCTGTCGAACAGGGCAAAACCCAGTTGCCGCTCCAGCGCCTTGATCTGGTGCGAAACTGCGGTCGGCGTAACCGCCAGCTCCAGCGCAGCCTGTTTAAAACTGCGCAGGCGGGCGGCGGATTCAAAGGTGCGCAGTGCGGTAACCGGAAGCGTGGCGAACATAGTGGACAATCCATAGGGATGAATTGAATTCATCCTGGCAGAGAAAGCGTCATTTGTCGCCTGTTCCTTGTTCCCCATAGAGTGGCAATGACAATTTCACGCTCGGCAAACGGAGAATCACATGAATTCAACTCATCAACCCAAACGCCTTATCGTGCTGGTCGGCAGCCCGCGCCGCGACGGCAACAGCGCCGCTTTGGCGCAAGCCGTCATGGCGGGTGCCGCCGAGGCGGGAACCGGGGCCAGCCTGCATTTTCTGGATGATTATATCAGCGGATTTCTGACGGATGAGCGCCACAGCCCACCGCCGACCGACCGCTATGGCGAGCTGTTCCTGGAACATTTTCTGCCGGCCGATGCGGCGGTGTTTTGCACCCCCATTTACTGGTACGGCATGTCGGCGCAGACCAAAGCCTTTTTCGACCGCGCTTTCAGCTATTACGCCGACGCCTATCCGGATGCGAAGCAGGTGCATCAGCGCATGAGCGGCAAACGCATCGGGCTGGCGGTCGCCTCGGAAGAAACCTACCCCGGCGCGGCAATGGGCATCGCGCATCAAATCCAGGAGTTCAGCCGCTACTCGCACTCCGAGTTTGTCGGGGTAGTGCATGGCGCAGGCAACAGCCGGGGCGAAATCGGCCGCGATCCGCGTAACCCGCTGTTGGCCGCCCGCGATCTGGGGCGCGAGATCTTCACGCGGCCCTATTCGGATTACCGGATGGATACGCCGCGCAGTTCGCAGGTTTGGCCAAATTGATGCAACACAGGGGCAGCCCGCTGCCCTTTATTAAGGTTACGCAAACATATGTAGCAATATATTGCCGCCCATTGGCCCGTTGAGGTAAACATCATATGATGCACCTGTCCGAGCGGCGCGCCAATCAACTCAAAGTGAATCAAGATGTCGAAACAGTGGAAAATAACGGCGGCCAACGCTGGCCTGCAACTTTACACCCGGCTGGGAGGGCATTTCAAAGACAAGGCCACTTTTAAGCCGGACCTGGTTTTCGACAGTATCGTTATTTTTTCCACCACCGCCCTTGGCGATCTGATGTTCAATACGCCGGCCATTCGCGCGCTGCGCGAACGTTATCCGGCGGCCGGCATCACTCTCGTTTCCAGCCACAAAAACAAGCAACTGGTCGCGACCAGCCGTTACTTTGACCATGTCATCTATTGGGATCATAAAGCGAAAGACATGCTTGGCGTAATTTGCCAACTGCGAAAACGCCGGCCCCAGTTGGCCATCATCCTGCACTCAAAATCCCCTTATGACGTGATCACCGCGATTACCGCCGGCTGCCACTATGTGTTCAAAGACGCCTACGGCAATAAAGCCACCGGCATGGAGCGCTGGCTGAGTGGCGTAAGCCGCAGCACCGGCGGGCATTTAATTCAGCGCAAGCTGGATCTGGTGGCCCAATTGGGTTGCGAGACTCAAAACACCGAGATGTTTATTCCCATCGCCTTCCCGCCGAGAGACAAGGCCGTGGGGAAAACCGTTATCGGCTTTCAGATGGGCGCGTCTGAACCGTTGCGCTGCTGGCCCGTCGGCCAGTTTATCCGTCTGGCAAAGCTCTTGCTGGCGCAGTCGGCGCATAACCAAATTGAATTAATCGGCGCCCCTAAAGAGCGGGATATCGAGCAGGCGTTTATGGCGGGATTGACGGCAGCCGAACGGCAACGGGTGGTCAGCCATATCGGCAAAACCACGCTGCCGCAGTTGCTGGCGGTCATGGAAAACATGCAGGTTCTGGTGACCGGCGACACCGGCCCGTTACACCTGGCCATCGCCCTGAAAACGCCGACCGTCAGCCTGTTTGTCACGGCAAATCCGCAGCACACCGGCCCCTATCAAAATAGCGAACTGCATCAGGTGATGTACGTGCCGATCGATGCCGAAAAACTTAGCCTAGCGCAACGCCGCCAACCGCTAAGCATCATCACCGAGAACCAGGTGTTTGAAAAAGTGGCGAATGCCTTGGCACTATCCCCCCTTCACGGCTGATCAATTTTCGGCAGGCGGCGGCGACGTCAATACCATCGCCACCGGGAACCAGAACAGGTACCAAAACTCGGCCGGGTTGGCGATGACAAACATGCCCTGCGAGCAATAGAAGATCAGCATAAACAGGTATAAGGCGGCCTCCAGGCGGCGGCCGGCCCTGAGATGGCTCAGCGCAAGCCGTGCTCCAAACCCCAGCAACGCGGCGAATAAACAGAACCCGACCCATCCTCCCTTGAGCAACGCGCCCAGATACAGGCTGTGGGTCGTATGAATAAACTCACCGGTATAGTTGGTAAAGGTCAGTTCTTTATCAAAGCCATAGCCAAAAAACGGCGCCTGACCTATCAGCGACAGGCTGTGTCGCCAAATGCTCATGCGCACAAAACTCTGTTGGTACAGCTCTTCAAAGCGCGTAATCAGCATCTCGCCAATGTCAGAAAACAAAACGACGACGACGGCAAGTATCATCGTGGCCGCAATGCCCATAGCCGTTTTTTTATTGAGCGTAACGAATGAGGTCGTCAATGCCAGCGCTGCCAATAACGCAATCAACGGGCCACGGCTTTGCGTCAGCACCATAAAGGCAAACAGCGGCGGGATCGCCAGCAGCACTTTCTTTTGCCGGGTATCGCGCAATACCATCAGGCTTAAAATAATGCCCACGGCGGCATAGCCGGCGAGATCGATCACATTACGCGGGCCCGGATTGAGGACCGAGGTCTCCCTGAGGGTATAAATGGCCTGATAATCGCTTATAGCCAGATACGCGCACAGCAGCACAATGCCGGCAATCACCGCGCAGAGTAAGAAATTACGCCTGGGCCCAGCCAACAAGGTGACCAGCAGGGCAAGGTAGATCAGAATATAAGCGCTGTGGGTAAAGGCCGACCCCGTATCGTCCGGCGTTCCCCCCCAAAGATTGCTGGCGGAGTAATAGGCCAAAAAACACGCCGCCAACGCCAGCCCCTGTAGCGCCTTGCGCTGCTTTAGCCATGCCGAACGGAGCTCCGGGCGGGTGACCAATGCGATAAGGTAAAAAAAAGCGGCAATATGGAATAAATTATTGACCCGGGTATACCCGCAAAACACGGCGCTGAAAAATGAAAAGGCCAGGAATGGGTAAACATAGAAAGCCGTAGTGACATCAGCCTTTTTTGAAAAAATCATTATAATCAACCTTTTCAAAAATATTACTGTCAATGGCGCTGCTCAACGAAAAATTCTTGATGGCAATACTGTTGTTTTTCATTCTTTCACCGGCGTGGCTAAAGGCAGGCATGATGATATCGTCAATTTTTTCAGGTAAAAAAGTGGGCAGTTTATTTTCCTTCGTTTCATAAAAGCGCGGCAAATGGAAATTATTCATATCCAATCCGGCAATAAACAGCTGTTTGAACCCCAGAAATGAAATGATCTGGAAAGCCCAATAAACCACCGTGCCGGCATCGAAAATCCCGCGCCGGATATCGTGGGTGAAGGCAATGGTTTTATTGGCCGATGAAAAAGAGACGCTGTGGTCGTTTCGGTAATGCTCCCACAGCTCTGAGGGGGTTATTTTGGGGCTGTAGATTTTAAATGCCGCATCTTCTACCACGGCAAACCGGCACTTCACGCCCGCCAGCGTAAAGCGGTCGATTATTTTGGCAATGCCGTGCACCGTGGTAAAAAGAATTAAATCCGGCTTCAGGATAATGTTTTCTATAATATCCGGCCGTTGATCAATAAACCCCATGTCGACGATAACGTAAAAGTGAAAATCGACCCGCGGGTGCAGCGAATAAGCGCCATTAACCCCCATTGTCGGCATGGCGGGAATATGGTTAAAACAAATGTCGTTAACCGAAGGCCCGGTTGCGGTAAGCAGCAGCGGCCCCTGGCAACTGTCTTTCAACGCGGACAGCGCTACCAGTGGAACCGGCTTTTTTTTATAATGCAATACGGCAATTTCGCCGCTTTGGGCCCGCTCAATCCTCACATAGGGCCAGAGATTTTCATTGTGCCGATAAGGGCGAGAATGAGAATACCGATATACCTGCTTAAAAAAACTGCCCATCTGGCCCATTTCCCCTGGTAAATGCACTGGCATCTGAGCTGATTGCTCTTATTTTAATTACGCCAACTCAAAACCCGAGTATCTGAGCATTTATTACGGCGGGCAATTTTATCAATTTGAATTATTCGTCACGATATAGATAAGAGATGTGTACGTTTGTAACCCACGTTAAAAAAATGCAGGGAAACGTAATTATTCTCTTTTTGAAAGATAAAACTGCGGCAGAAAACGCTGCCGCAGAATGAGATTGGGTGCTTAACCCTGAGGGAGTTGGGGTATTGCGCACGCGGCCATTACGCCGCCTTGATCCTCAGGCTGGCCGTTTGTCGCCGCCGATGGTTTCCCCGAACGGGCCGGTATTCACCGTGCGCGCCGTCGGGTTCAACGGCTGCGCCAGCGGCAGCAGCGGCATCACCAGTTCGGCGAAGCGATGGGCCTCTTCGAGGTGCGGGTAGCCGGAAAGGATAAAGTTGTCGATGCCAAGCTGCCGATACTCGAGAATGCGCTCCGCCACCTGCTGCGGATTACCCACCAGCGCGGTGCCGGCGCCGCCGCGCACCAGGCCGACGCCGGCCCACAGGTTAGGGCCGATGCGCAGATCGTCCCGCGAGCCGCCGTGCAGTGCGCTCATGCGTTTTTGCCCGGTGGAATCCATGCGCGCAAAAATTTTCTGCGCGGCGGCAATGGTGCCTTCGTCCAGATGGCTTATCAACCGATCGGCGGCGGCCCAGGCCTCCTCTTCCGTCTCGCGCACGATGACGTGCAGGCGAATGCCGTAGTTGAGCTTGCGCCCCTGTTGTTCGGCGCGTTGGCGCACCACCGCCAGTTTCTCCGCCACCTGCTCCAGCGGCTCGCCCCAGGTGAGATAGGTGTCTATCTGGTTGGCGGCGATGCCGATAGCCTCTTCGGAGGAACCGCCGAAATAGAGCGGCGGGCCGTTTTCCTGCACCGGCGGGAACAACAGTTCCGCGCCTTCGACACGAATGTGCTTACCTGCAAAATCAACCTTTTCGCCCTTCATTAAGCGCTGGTAGACCTCGAGAAACTCCTGCGTCACCTCATAGCGCTCAGCGTGGTTAAGGAAAATGCCGTCTCCCTTGTTCTCTACCGGGTCGCCGCCGGTCACCACGTTGATCAACAGCCGCCCCTCGGACAGCCGGTCCAGCGTCGCCGCCATGCGCGCAGCCAGGCTCGGCGGCTGCAAACCCGGCCTTACCGCCACCAGATAGCGCAGACGGCGGGTGATCGGCGCCAGTGCCGCCGCCACCAGCCAGGAATCTTCACAGCTCTTGCCGGTGGGGATCAGCACGCCGTAATACCCCAGATTGTCGGCGGCCAGCGCCACTTGTTGCAGGTAGGGTAAATCCACCGGCCGCCCGCCTTGAGCGGTGCCGAGGTAACGGCCGTCGCCGTGGGTCGGCAGGAACCAGAAAACGTTAATATTCTCTTTCACGGACTCAGTCATTATGCCTTTCCCATATAACCATTCCTGGTTTTTATCGATAGAAAATTACCCTTTGGTTATAAATCTGTTAGCAGGATGCATGCCAGCGTGGTGGGATTTTTTAGTTGTTTAAAATCATCCGGTTGTAGATTTACAGCGCGGGCAAAACTGCTGCATTGGCAACAACCCTTGCTGATGAACTGCTGCTTTTGCAGCACCCCGCGCTTTTGCTCCCCTCGCCGTTGGCGCCCTGCTGGGATAAGATTTTTTCTCCCTTAGCCTCGCCAAGCCTGGAGCCGCCCAATGCATAACCCGCAACCCTATGCGCCAGACAAACCGGTGCTGATCGACCCGGCGTCGATCGCCTTTCAAAGCGTGCTGGACCGGCTGGCGCCGACCGAAGCTACGGTGCTGATCGTCGGTGAAACCGGCACCGGCAAGGAGGTGGTGGCGCGCTATCTGCACCACAACAGCCTGCGCCGTCATCAGCCGTTTTTGGCGGTGAACTGCGGCGCGCTGACCGAAAGCCTCGCCGAGGCCGAGCTGTTCGGCCATGAGAAAGGCGCCTTTACCGGCGCCACCAGCACCCATCAGGGATGGTTTGAGGCGGCGGAAGGCGGCACCCTGCTGCTGGATGAAATAGGTGAGCTGAGCCTGCCATTACAGGTAAAACTGTTGCGGGTATTGCAGGAACGGGAGATCACCCGCGTCGGTTCACGCAAGGCGTTGAAAGTGAATGTCCGGGTGATTGCCGCCACCCATGTGGATTTGGCCAACGCGATCCGCGAGCGCTTGTTTCGCGAAGACCTCTATTATCGGCTCAACGTAGCCGCAGTTACGCTGCCGCCGCTGCGCCAACGGCCGGACGACATTCCGGTGCTGGCCCAGCATTTTCTTACGCTGTACGGCCACCGGTTGGGGCGGCCACGGCTGCGGTTGGCACCGGAAACCCTGCAGGCGCTGCTGGATTACCACTGGCCGGGCAACGTGCGTGAACTGGAAAATACCCTGCACAACGCCGTGCTGCTGAGCAAAGATGCGCTGATCGCCCCCCACCAGTTGCGGCTGAATCAAAACCTGCAAGATGCCGGCATCGCCGGTGATGACGCAATCGGGCACTTTATGCGCCGCCAGTTGCAAGGGGACACCACGCAGCTCTATCAACGGGTGCTGAACTCGCTGGTGCGCAGCGCCTTCGAGGCCAGCGACGGCAACCAGTTGCAAACCGCCATGCTGCTTGGCATCAGCCGCAACACGCTGCGCACCCACCTGGCGCATCTCGGGTTGATCAAGCCACGCCGCCGCGCCACCTCTACTGCCGTTTCGCCTGCCGCCACCTGGCCGCAGCAGGAACAACAGTTGCGTATCGGCTATCAGAAATTCGGCAATCTCGGGGTGCTCAAAGCGCGGCAAAGTCTGGAGCAGCGCTTCGCCGACCGGCACATCAGCATCCTGTGGAGCGAGTTCCCCGCCGGGCCGCAGCTGTTGCATGCGCTGAACAACGATGAGATCGATTTCGGCACCACCGGCGAGGTGCCGCCGATTTTCGCCCAGGCTCAAGGGCATGGCATGGTCTATGTGGCCTATGAACCGCCGGCGCCGCAAAGCGTGGCGATGGTAGTCCCGAACGACAGCCCGATCCGCAGCGCCGCCGATCTGCGCGGCAAGCGCATCGCGGTCAACAAAGGCTCCAACGTCCACTATTTACTGGTGCAGATGCTCGACGAACAAGGGCTGGCGCTAAGCGACGTGCGCATAGTCTACACACCGCCGAAGTATCCGCTGTCGGCGACCGACTATCAGGCGGTAGACGCCTGGATGATGTGGGATCCGTTGCTCAGCGACGCGCAGCGTTCAGGGGAATTGCGGGTGATCGCCGACGGCACGCAGCGGGTGCTGAATCAGCAGTTCTATCTGGCGAGACGTCGCTTTGCCGAGCAGTCGGGCGATCTGCTCCAGCAGGTGATGCTGGCGCTGCAAAATACCGGCCGCTACATTGCCGAGCAGCCGGTTGAAGCGGCGCGTTATCTCTCCAGCGAACTGGGATTGCCACCGGCCTCGCTCGAGCTGGCGTTGTCGCGCCGCAGCCATGAAACCCGCGCCATGAATGTCCAGGTTATCCGCGAACAACAAAGCATTGCCGACCGGTTTTACGCCCTGGGCCTGCTGCCCAGAGCGATCACCGTGCGCGATGCGGTGTGGCCGATGTAAAGCGACCGTCCGCCTTAGTCGTCGAAGGGTTCGCCGAGGGTTAGCATCAGCCGGTTGGCCCAGGCAAAGAACGCCGTTGATTGCACCAGATCCAACAGCGCCAGTTCGTCCAGCCCCTGCTCGCGCAGCGCTGCCAGATGCCGGGCGTCAGCCTGCGGCGGCGTGGCGGACAGCGCGGCGGCAAAATCAATCTGCGCCCGCCAGCGATCCCCTTGCCCCTCACTCAGTACGCCGCCCGGCGCTACGTCCAGCAGACGCTGCACCTCTTCCGTTTGTTTCGACAGTTGCGCCGCCTTGCGCGCATGTACCGAAGCGCAATAGATGCAACCGTTGACCTTGCTGGCCACCGTCGCCGCCAGTTCGCGATCTTTACGCTCCAGCCCGCCGGGGGTGTAGAAAATCGCCCTGTCCGCCAGCGTGCGCTGTTCCAGCACCGGATGATTGCGCGCCAGCAGGCGGAAGTAATCCGAATCGCTATGGCCGAAACGCGTCAACAACGCCTGGCCCGGCTCATCGAACTCCGCCAGCGGCTTGGCGGCGATCCAGGGTTCCCACCCCAGTTCCTGGCGGGTAAACACCGGCGGCGCATGGCGGCCGCTCAACGTGACGGGGTCGGTACGCCAACCGCCGGCCCTGACCGGGGTGTCAGTCACCTCAACCGGCTTGCCACCCAGCAGCCGATAACCGGTCAGCAGGCGGCTTTGGAAGCTGACAAACGCGATCAGTTGCGACAGCGTGACGATATCGTCCAGCGACCAACCGGCCTGCTGCAACCCCTGCAAATGCTGCGCGTCGGCGCTGGCGGGCTTGAACGCCAGCCGTTCGGCATGATCCAGCGCCGCCTGCCAACGCGGGCCGGCCGGTGCGCCGCCCTGCTGTTCCAGCAACGCCGCGTAGTGTGCGGCCAATGGCTGGTCGGCCTGCCATTCGCTGATGCGCTGCGCGATCAGCAGCCGCTGCGCCGGCGGGAAATCCCCGGCCTCGGCGGGAGCAAACAGCGCCAGATAGCTGGCCTGAATGGCGTCTGTCGCCGCCTGACGCGTCGCTCTGGCCTGCGCCAATGCCGAACCGGGCGCGATCTCCGCCAGCGTCGCCAGCAGATCCTCAGTGTTCAATGTGGTTGTCATACCTTTTCCTCAGCGGGATATTCGTGGGAGACGGAAGCGGGATTGCGGCGTTGCCAGCCCAGCTCCGGAGCAACATGGCGGGCGATCAGCTCGATCGAGCGCAGCACATGGGCGTGCGGCGGGTCGATCGAATGCACCTGAAACGCCAGATCGGTCACCCGTGCCAGCGCGCTGTCTTTTTGCAGCGAGGCAATAACCTGATCCGGCGTGCCCAGGTGCACGTCAAAGGCACGAATCAATCCGTCGAGCGATTCATCGGACGGCCGGTGGCCGCTGGCGCGCAGGCGTTCCAGCCCCCGCCCAAGCCCCTGCGCGGCGAAGTCACGCGCCTGCTGGCCGTGGTCGGTGACAAACGCCGTACGCGAACCCATGATGCGCGGCGCTATGCCGGGCGGCAGCGCCGCCAGATAGGCGTCGATAATCGGGTTTTGCAACGCGTCCAGCGGCAAATCCGGCGCATCCGCCGGGCGGGGTTGAGTGCGCGACAGCATCAGGCCATCACCGGCCCGCCCTGCGCGCTCGCCGCCTTCCACCGAGAAAGTGGCTTGCCAGACGCGCTGCGCCAACTGCGGCGCTGCCGGATACAAGCGGTTATCCTCGCCGCCCAACGCCTCGCCGCGCCAGGCCCGCAGCAGGGTATCGAAGTTCTCGGCAAACACCGCGTTGCGCTGTTGGGCATCGAACCCGAAGGCGCTGAACGAGGATGGGGTGCCGCCGGCGGCAATGCCAACCTCCAGCCGGCCGTCGGACAGCAGATCCAGCACCGCAGTGTCTTCCGCCACGCGAATTGCCGATTCCATCGGCAGCGTGATAACCCCGGTGCCCAACCGAATATGGCGGGTACGCGCCGCCACCTGCGCCAGAAACACCAGCGGCGAAGGCAGGCCGCCCTCATCCTCATGGAAATGGTGCTGCGCCACCCAGGCGGTATCAAATCCGGCCCGTTCGGCATGCACGATCTGTTCGGTCGCCAGCCGGTAACGCTGTTGCGCGCTGCCCTGATCCAACAACCGGGTGAAAAAACCAAGTCTCTTACTGCTCATGGAACGCGTCCTCACTCTTTGGCTGTGCGGCATACCCTTGGCGGCCGGGAATGGCCTCAATCAGCTGACGGGTGTAATCGCTGCCCGGCATGGCGAACAGGTCGCGGGTCGCGCCTCCGTCCACCTGCTGCCCACGGTGCAACACCGATACGCTGTGCGAAATCTGCCGCACCGTCGCCAGGTCATGCGAGATAAACAAATAGGTCAGCCCCAACGCTTGCTGCAAATCCTGCAGCAAGCGCAGGATCTGCGCCTGCACCGTCACGTCCAGCGCCGAAGTGGCTTCGTCCAGCACCAGGACCCTTGGCTGCAACACCAGTGCGCGGGCGATAGCCACCCGCTGGCGTTGGCCGCCGGACAACTCGCGCGGCTTGCGGCCAAGCAGATCGTCCGGCAGCGCCACCCGTTCAAACAGCTCGCGCACCCGGCGATAGCGCTCGGCTTTACCCAAGGGTTCGAAGTTCAGCAACGGCTCTTCAATGACCTGATACAGCGTCTGCGAAGGATCGAGCGAACCGAAGGGGTTTTGATACACCAACTGAATACGGCGACGGAACTGACGCAACGCTTCCCCCTTCAGGCGGGTGAAATCGGTGCCGTCGATAATGATTTGCCCGGCGTCCGGCCGCTGAAAACCGAGCAGGCAGCGAGCCAGCGTGGTCTTGCCGGAGCCGGATTCCCCCACCAGCGCATGAGTAGTGCCGCTCTGCACGCTGAAAGAAACCCGATCCAGCGCGCGGTAGCTTTTACCGCCGGAACCGGCCAGACGAAAATCTTTCACCAACCCGTTAACCTGGATCGCCGGCTCTTGCGTGCCAAGGTTTAGCTGCGGCGCGGCGCCGCCGGCCAACGAAGGCACATCGGCAAACAGCCGGCGGGTATAGTCGCTGGCGGGAGCACGCAGCACCTCGGCGGTTACGCCCTGCTCCTGCACCCGGCCGTGGCGGAACACCAGCAGCCTATCGGCGCGCTCCGCCGCCACCGCCAGATCGTGGGTCACCAGTAATACCGCGGTGCCGAATTCCTGCCGCAGCTCGTCGATCAGATCAAGAATGCGTTTCTGCACCGTGACGTCCAGCGCGCTGGTGGGTTCATCGGCGATGATCAGCGCCGGCTGCAACGCAATGGCGATAGCGATCAATACCCGCTGTTTCATGCCGCCGGAAAGCTCGTGCGGATACTGTCGCACCCGCAGCTCCGGGTGCGTCAGGCCAACCCGGGTCAACAGTTCCACCACCCGCTGCTGCACCTGCTTGCGCGGCAAGCGGCGGTGAATGTTGACGATCTCCGCCACCTGCTCGCCGATGGTTTTTACCGGGTTAAGCGAGCTGGAAGGGTCCTGCGGGATCAGGCTGATTTGCGCGCCGCGCACCGCATCCAGTCGGCGTGACGACCAGTGGGCAATGTCGGTGCCGTTGAGGCGGATTGCCCCCTGCTCCAGACGGCCGTTTTCCGTCAGCAAGCCAATGATCGCCTGCGCGGTGGTGGTTTTGCCCGAACCGGACTCGCCGACCAGCGCCACCACTTCACCCGGTTGGATCGAGAAAGAGACGTCGTGCACTACCCGGCGGCTGCCGGCCGCCTCTTGATAGGCGATGGAAACCTTGTCCAGCTCCAGCACCGGCGTGGCGGCGGCCCGTTGCAATGCGGTTTGAATGCTCATCAATGCGTCCTCGCCAGCGCGCGGCTGATGCGGTTAGCCGCCAGCACCACCGCCACCACCGCCAAACCGGGGAAAGTGGTCAGCCACCAGGCGGTGGAAATGTAGTTGCGCCCTTCGGCGATCAACAGTCCCCATTCCGGCGTTGGCGGCGGCGTGCCGTAACCGAGGAAGCTCAGGGTGGCGATCGCCAGAATGGCGCTGCCGAATTGCAGCGCCGAGAAGGCAATCACCGAGGTCAGCGAGTTCGGCAGAATGTGCCGCCACAGCACCGCCCAAAAGGTGCCGCCACTGCCATAGGCCGCCTCGACGTAATCGCTGTGCCGCACCCGCACCACTTCCGCACGCGCCAGGCGGGCGAAATTGGCGACCGAGGTGATGCCGACGGCGATGGCGGCGTTCACCGTGCCAAACCCCAGCAGGATAATGATGCTTAGCGACAGCAGCAGGCCGGGAATCGACAGCAGCACATCGACCAGGCGCATGACCGCATCGTCCGCCACGCCGCCCACCGCACCGGCAATCAGCCCGAGCGCGGTGCCCAGCAGCAAGCCCAGCGCCACCGCCACCAGCGCGGCGGACAGCGTTTGCGAAGCGCCATAAACAATGCGCGCGTAAAGATCGCGCCCCAGTTGATCGGTGCCCAGCCAGTGCGCCCCGCCCGGCGCCAGCCGCTGCGCGCCGGCAATGCCCTCGGTGCCGCTGTAGGCGGTAAACAGCTGCGGAGCCAACGCCCACAGCACCGCAATGGCGATCACCGCCCAGGCCAGCAGCAGCGTCACCGGCACGCGCCTGCGGCGGCGCGGGCGGCTGGCCGGCAAGGTGCCTTCGCTTTCCAGCCCGGCCAGATCGCGTTCCGGCACGGTCGCTTTTTCAAAGGAGATACTGCTCATACGGCGGCTCCTGTTTGCGTTTTCAATCGGGGATCCAGCAGCGGGAACAGCAGATCCACCAGCAGGTTGATGGTGACGAAGGCGGCGGCGGAAATCACCACAATCGCCTGCAACACCGCCACGTCTTGATTAAGCACCGCCTGCAGGGTCAGTTGCCCCAGCCCGCTGCGGCCAAACACGGTTTCGGTGATCAGCGCCCCGGCGATCAGCTCGCCGAACAAAATGCCGGCGATGGTCAGCGCGGGCAGCATGGCGTTGCGCGCCACATGCCGCCACAACACCCCGCTGCGACTGGCGCCTTTGGCGCGCGCCACGGCGACAAACGGCTGCGTCTGGACCTGATCGATGCTGCGGATCAATATCTGCGCCAGCGGGGCGGAGATGGGTACCGCCAGCGTCACGATCGGCAGAATCAACCCTTCCCACTCGCCCGGGTTGATCACCGGGATCAACTTGAGCTGGAATGAAAAGACCTGGATCAGCACGATGCCCAGCCAGAAGGTAGGCACCGAGACAAACAACGAGGGCAGCGATTGCAACGCCGATCTCAGCCCGCCGAAACCGCTCAAATTGGAGAGAAAGGCCATCGCCAGCGCCAGGATCAACGCCAGCGAGAAGCCCAGTACCGCCAGTTGCAGCGTGGCGGGCAGGTTGGTGGCCAGCAGATCGGTGACCGGCACGCCGGCCTGCATCGAGTAACCCAGATCGCCACGCAGCACGTTGCCCAGCGTGTGCAAATACTGCTGCCACAGCGAGACGTTGGCCCCATAAGCGGCGCGCATATCAGCGATTTGCGCCGGGCTTAGCCCCATGTCCGGGTTCTGGAACTTGATCAGAATCGCATCGCCGGGCAGCACCTGCAGCAGGATAAACGACAGGGTGAAGGTCGCCCACAGCACCAGCGCCGCCTGCCCAATGCGCCTCGCCAGATATCGGGTCATCGTGGCCTCCTTAATGTTTCTCTAACCAGGCGCCATAGAAACTCGGGCGGCCGACAGCTTCAAAACTGACGCCCTTCAGATAAGGCGCGCCGGCAAACACCTGCGGCTCCTCAAAGAACGGGATCACATAGGCCTGATCGAGCAGGTAGTTTTGCGCCTCGCCGGCGATTTGCAGGCGTTTTTGCGCATCGACTTCGGAAGCGATGCCCAGCAGCAGCGCGTTCAGCTTGTCATCGCTGAATTGGCTGTTCTTGCCGCTGCCGCCTTTTTGCAACAACGCATCGCGGTTGGTCGGGTAAAACTGGCTTTTAATCACGTCGGGATCGGCACGGCCCACTTCCACCACCGTCGCCGGGGTTTTCTGCGGATCGAGGTTATCCGCCACCCGGCTGCCGGCGTCGCCGGCCAGGATGTTCAGCCGCGCCCCCACCTTGCCCCACTGCTGCGAAACCAGCTGTAACACCGCCTTGTTCTGTGGCTGCGGCAGGGATTCATACACATTCAGCAGCAGTTTTTTACCCTCTTTCTCGCGCAGGCCGTCGCTGCCCTTTTTCCAGCCGGCTTCATCCAGCAGGCGGTTGGCCAACTGCGGATCGAACTTCAGCTTGTCGGACAGATCGACAAAACCGGCGGCAGACGAGGCGATGACCGATTTGGCCTGCGGATAATTGGCGGAGAACAGCGTCTCGACGATTTGCTTGCTGTCGGTGGCATGCAGCAGCGCCTGGCGCACCCGCAGGTCGCTCACCAGCGGGTTGTCCGGCCGGAAGGCGACGCTGTCGTTAACGCCACGCGTCGGAGCGGCGTAAATCGTGAACCCCTGATCCTGCGTCTGCTTCTCGTCATAAGCCTGGATTTGGCGAATAAAGTCCGCCTGGCCGGCCTGCAACGCGCCAATGCGCACGCTGTCTTCGCCGGTGACGATCACCTTGATGCCGTCCAGATTGGCGCGCCCCTGTTGCGCCAGTTTGGCCGGGCCCCAGTGGTAGTCCCTGCGTACGCTGAGGTCCACTTCGCGCCCCAGCGTTTCGCCGCTGACCACGAACGGGCCGGAGCCGATGATATGGCGTGCGTCGCCGAGTTCGTCGTAACTGCGGTTCAGGGTGCTGAGGGACACCAGCCCCGAACCTATGGTGGCGGTGCCCTGCAGGAAGCCCGGCGATGAACGTTTGAAGTAAAATTTGACGGTCAGCGGGTCGATCACTTCGCTGCGGTCATAGTTGTTGATCACCTCCGACACCGGCAGGCGTTTGTCTTTATTGCCCAGGCCGTAGGTATCAAAATTCTTCGCCACCGCGTTGGCATCCAGCGGCGTGCCATCGGAGAAGGTGACGCCCGGGCGCAGCTTGAAGGTGTATTCGGTTTTATCGGCGTTGCTGCTCCAGGATTCGGCGATCCACGGCTCAATCTCCAGCGTTTTCGGGTTCTGATAGGTCAGTTTGTCGGTGATCTGGTTGAGGATACCGCCGTTGGGGTAGAAACCGCCGGAGGGCGGGTAAAGGTTGGTGTGCGCCTGCTGTTCCAGGTAGACCAGCGTGCCGCCCTGCACCGCCGCCAGCGCCGGATGAACGCTCGCCGCAAGGCCCAATGCCACTGTTATCCCGCCGGTTAATGTGTTGAAAGAGAACTTAAACATAGATTTGCCACGCCTTCTTTATTTCGGAACGTTATGGGTGAGATAACAAACCAAATCGGCGGGGAGTTGAACGAACTAATTTCGCTAACCAAGGGTGGAAAACGCACAAGGCGCTCTGGCTTGGCAGAATCGAGGTAATGTTATAGTGTATCAAAAACCAAAATCAGGAGAGCCAGGATGAAAATTCAACTCTCGCTGCTGTTCCTTGGCCTGCTGGCCGGGCGGGCTGCCGCGTTTCAGTCGAAGGTGCCGGAACCACAGCCAGAACAGGCGCGTGCGGCGGAAACTACCCTCGAGACTATGTTCTATGGTTTTCACGCGATGGATGCGCAGGCGGTCAACATCGGCACCTGCGCAGCATTGCCGCAGGCCGGATGCCAGTGCGCTTTCTGCACCCAGTTGCGACAGGCCGGGCCGGCGAAATGACCGCCCGGCCTGACCTTATCGGCAGGCCGCGGCGTCAGGCGCGCCAATCCGCGGCGCCGGGTTGGAGAAACGGGTCAGCGCCGTCAGCGCCACCGCGATTATCAGCGACGTGCCCATAAAGACGTAAGACGCCTGCGGCCCCTGCGTAATGCCATTGAGATAGCCGACAATCCAGGCGCCAACAAATGATCCCAATGCGCCGAAACTGACGATGAATGCCATCGCCCCCGCCATCACGTTCCGCGGCAGCAACTCCGGGATCGCCGCAAAGAACGGGCCATACGGCGTATACATCGCGCCGCCGGCTATCACCAGCAGCACATAAGACAGCCAGAAATGATGGGCACCGAGCGTGAAGGAGGCGCAAAAACATACCGCGCCCAATCCCAGGAACAACAGCACTACCGGTTTGCGTTGCTGATATTTATCAGAGAAGTAGGATGCACTGAGCATGAGCGGCACCGCCAGCAGATAGGGCGCGGCGGACAACCAGCCGGTAGCGACGATGCCCATGCCGGAGGCCGTTTTCAACATCGACGGCAACCACATGATGAAACCGTACATGCCGATATTCCAGAAGAAATGAATAAACGACAGCGCCAAAACCTTGCGGGAACGGAATGCCTCACCGTAATTTTTAATCGGTTGCATGCCAGTCTGTTCAGCGGCCAGCGCAGCCTCGAGGTCGGCTTTTTCCTGCTTGCTGAGCCAAGTGGCATCTTTTGGCCGATCGACAAATATTACCCACCAGATTGCCGCCCAGATAATCGCCGGCACCCCTTCAATGATGAACATGCCGCGCCAGCCGAAGGCATCGACCAAATAACCGGACAGGATCGACATCCACAGCACGGTGATGGGGTTACCCAGGAACAGGAAGGTATTGGCTTTCGACCTCTCCTGCTTGGTGAACCAATGGCTGAGGAATACCAACATCGCCGGCATCACGACACTCTCTGCCACCCCGAGCAGGAAGCGGATAACGGCCAAGGTCGCCACATTGCTGACCAAGCCGGTGGCCGTGGCCAAAATCCCCCACAGCACCAGACTCCAAAAAATCAGCGCCTTAGCGCTGCGTTTCTCAGCGTAAATGCCGCCGGGCACCTGGAAAAAGAAATAACCGAGGAAGAACAAGGCTCCCAGCAGTGACGACATGCCGGGCGTAATATTGAGATCCTGTGCCAGCCCTGCCGCTGCGCCAAAACCGTAGTTGGCGCGATCGAGGTAGGCCAGGCTATAGGTGATAAAAGCCAGTGGGATAAGCTTTCGCCAGCGGATTGGCGCCAGTTTGACGGGTAAATTGATGTTCATGTGAGTTTTCCCAAGGGAGGTTTAATGAATACCGGTCCATACGGCAGACAGGGTTTTTCTGTTTATCATTTTAAAAAACCACATGTCATACCATTACTTGTATGACATCCTTCAAGATCAAAAATGAATCACTATTGCGCCGCAATCAATCGCCAGCGCTGTAAATTGAAATGGCGATCACAAAATAAATTTATGACGCCTTGGCGGGGTCCAGCCACGCAAAAATGCGGTGAAAAACTTCACACCTGTAGCGCGGCGTGCTATACCACAGGCATGTTGTAGGACAACTTATGCGACGGATATCATGAGTCTTCAATCAATCCAAAAACACAACGTGGTCAACGCGGTTTACGAACAAATTAAAGAAAAACTGTTGGACGGCAGTTGGCCGCCGGGGAGCAAACTGCCTTCAGAAGCCGAACTGACCGCCTCTTTCAACGTCAGCCGGGTCAGCATTCGCAGCGCGGTGCAGCGGCTGCGCGATTTGGGCATTGTGGTGACCCATCAGGGCAAAGGCAGCTTCGTCGCCAAACACCTCAATCCGCAAAACCTGTTCAACGAACAGCAACCCATCATGCACCTCAGCCGTGAAGAGTTTCACGACATGATGGTGTTCCGCCAAACGGTGGAGTTCAAATGCATGGAGCTGGCGGTATTAAACGCCACACCGAAAGACATCACCGCGCTGGAACAGGCGCTGAACCGCATGCTGGTCAACAAGGACGATTACAAGAAGTACTCCCAGGCCGATTTCGAGTTTCATCTCGCGATCGCCAAAGCGTCGCAGAACAAAGTGTTCTACAACGTGATGCACTCGATCAAAGACACCTATTACTACTATCTGGAAGAACTGAACCGGGCACTGGGCATCTCGCTGGAAAGCGTCGAGGCGCACATCAAGGTGTTTATGGCGATTAAAAACCGCGACTCTTCTACCGCCGTTGCGGTACTCAATGAAGCGATGGCGGAGAACGTCATCGCCATCGAAAAACTCAAGAAGACAGCATCGGGCAACGAGTGATTCGCTTGAGGGCGCAATAAATGCGCCCTCAAGCGATGTTAAGGCCGGGATGCCGTGCCGTCCGGCGTGCGCGCCAGCGTCCAGGACGGGATCCCGCCGATGCACGGATACTGCGCCGCTTTTTTCTCATCGATATCGATGCCCAACCCTGGGCGATCGCTCAGGTAGGCGTAACCCCGCTCAATGTCCGGGCAACCGGTGAACACCTCGCGCAGCGCGTCATTCATCGGCGTGTACTCTTGAATACCGAAATTGGTGAGGCTCATGTCCAGGTGCAGGTTAGCCGCTACGCCGACCGGCGAAATATCCCCCGGCCCGTGCCATGCGGTGCGTACCCCGTGGATTTCACTCAGCGTCGCCAGTTTTTTCGCCGGGGTTATGCCGCCGATGGTGCTGACGTGACAGCGGATGTAATCGATCAGATTGTGGGTAATCAGCGTTCTCCAGTCATTGACGTTGGTAAACAACTCCCCCATTGAGATCGGCGTAGAGGACTGTTGGCGCAGCATTTTCAACCAATCGATATTTTCCGGCGCCACCGGATCTTCCAGATAAAACAGCTGGTACTGTTCCAGCGTTTTAGCCAATTGAATGGCCGCGATCGGCGTCACCCGCTCATGCACATCGTGGATAAACTCGATGCCGAACCCCAGCTTGTCGCGCAAGTGTTCAAACAGACGCGGCACACTTCGCACGTAGGCGTCCGGATCAAAATAAATGCCCGGCGTGCTGCTGCGCGGCGAACGTTTGGGTTGAATGTTTTTTGCCCGCGCCAACTGAGTGGCGATCAGCTTCAGGTCATCCGTCCCCGCCCCGCCGTACATCCCCATCTGGCAACGCACGTATTGGTAACCCTCTTCCATACGCGCACGAATGTTGTCCTCCACCTCGAATTCATCGCTGCCGTCGGTGTGGCAATACAGCGGAATGCCATCGCGACACTGGCCCCCCAGCAGTTCATACACCGGCAAACCGGCGACCTTGCCTTTGATATCCCACAGCGCCATATCGACGCCGGACAGCGCATTGTTCATGATCGGCCCGCTGCGCCAGTAACCGCTTACGCAGGCGGATTGCCAGATATCCTCGATCCGCGCCGGATCCTTACCGATTAAAAACGGCGCCATGTAATCGTCAATTGCCGTTTTCACCGCATGTATGCGTTGAGTGAAGGTCGCGCACCCCAGCCCATACAGCCCAGGTTGGTTGGTCTCTACCTTCACTACCGCCAGATCGATGCCGCCCGGGGCGGTGAGAATGGTTTTCACGCCGGTGATTTTTAGATTGCCCACTGGAAACTCCTTTGATCGCAAACTTATAAGTTGTCCTACAAGATAAAGAAATTTATATCACCGATGACGCAAGCCCTAAAGCGCCAATTAAAAATTATGTGCGCTGCGTCATACTGTAAAACACAGACAAAATAACTAATTGTTTTATATACAATTTTAAAGCCCTCCTTCCCACAATGAAATTTTCTTTTGTGATCGAAGTTTCAAAAACCGTTTAACCGCATTGATTTCCATCAAGGCTTACCGCAATTTTAATATGAATGATGTCATACAAGCTGTTGGCGCAACATTTCGCATAATGCCCCAACGGCCCGGCAGGCATCAGGATCATTTAACCAACCATAAGGGGTTGATATGTCTGCTCTGTTTGATTTAACGGGGAAAACGGCGCTGGTGACCGGTTCCACCCGCGGATTAGGTTTTTCCTACGCTGAGGGGCTGGCGGCAGCCGGTGCCGCCGTTATCCTTAACGGCACCCAACCCGCGACGGTACAGGCAGCGGTCGAACGCTTGCAATCGCAAGGCCACCGGGCACGCGGTTTTGCTTTTGACGTGACCGATGAACAAGCCATTGAAGCGGTATTCAGCCAGCTCGATCGGGAGCACGTCGAAGTCGACATCGTGATCAACAACGCCGGCATTCAATATCGCAAACCGCTGGTCGATCTGGAGTTGGCGCAGTGGCAACGCGTGCTCGATACCAACCTGACCAGCGCCTTTATCGTTGCCCGTTCCGCCGCAAAGCGGATGATCGCCCGCGGCAAGGGCGGAAAAATCATCAATATCGGCTCGCTGACCAGCCAGGCGGCCCGCGCGACGGTAGCGCCTTATACCGCCGCCAAGGGCGGCATCAAGATGCTGACCTGCTCAATGGCGGCCGAATGGGCCGAATTTAACATTCAGTCCAATGCCATTGGCCCAGGTTATATTCTGACCGATATGAATGCCGCGCTGGTTGACAACCCAGCCTTCGACAGCTGGGTGAAAGCCAGCAATCCCTCAAAGCGCTGGGGCAAACCGGAGGAGTTGATCGGCACCGCCGTCTATCTGGCTTCCGACGCGTCCAATTACGTTAACGGGCAAATCATTTACGTCGATGGCGGTTGGCTTGCCGTGTTGTAATTTTCCCACAGCCTCCGAATGCGTATTTGCCCACGGCGGGCATACCGCTCCTGTACCCAAAAAACCTATAAAAACAAGTCACTCACCAGGACAAAAAAATGAAAGCAACAAAGTCGCGATTCTTTATTCTGTCGCTGTTGTTTATCGTCACGGCAATAAATTATATGGACCGGGCCAACCTGTCCGTCGCCGGCAGCAAGATTCAGTCCGAATTCGATCTCAGCGCCACCCAGTTGGGATTGCTGTTTTCCATGTTTACCTGGTTTTACGCCGCCAGCCAGATCCCGGTCGGTTACGTGCTGGATCGCATCGGCTCGCGCATTCTGTACGGCAGCGCCATTATTTTATGGAGCCTGTTTACCTTCATGATGGGGTTTGCCTCGCACCATTTATTCGCCACCGCGACCGCGTCATTCCTGATGCTGCTGGCCTGCCGGGCGCTGATTGGCGTTGCCGAAGCCCCTTCCTTCCCATCCAACACCAAGATCATCGCCAGTTGGTTTCCCGACCATGAGCGTGCGCGCGCCACGGCCATTTACTCCAGTGCGCAGTATATCGGTCTGGCGCTGTTAACCCCGGCGCTCTCCTACATAGTGGCGGAATACGGTTGGGAGATGTCGTTCTATCTGTCTGGCGGCGTCGGCATTCTGTTCGGCATCTATTGGTTGATCGCCTACCGCGATCCGCAGCACAGCCGCAAAACCAATCAGCGGGAGCTGGATTATATTCGCGAAGGTGGCGGTTACGGCTCCAAAAACCAGGCTAACGTCAGCGAAAAAGTGCGCTGGAGCGATATCGCCTTTTTCCTCAGGCAGCGCACCGTTTGGGGATTGTTCATCGCCCAGTTCGCCTGTTCCTCCACGCTCTATTTCTTCCTGACCTGGTTTATCGTTTACCTGGAAAAAGGGTTGCACCTGCCGATAGCCAAAGCCGGGCTGGGCGCGTCCTTCCCCTACCTGATGGCGATGGCCGGCGTGCTGTGCGGCGGCACGCTGAGCGATATGCTGCTGAAAAAGGGCAAGTCCCGCACCTTTGCCCGCAAACTGCCGGTCATGTCGGGCCTGTTCCTGACCATGATTATCTGCCTGGTCAACTTTTTCGAAGACCAACCGGTGATCGCCATCGCCATTTTGTCCATCGCCTTCTTCGCCAACGCCTTCTCCAATTTGGGCTGGGTGGTCTGGAGCGATGTGATCCCGCGCAATTTCATCGGCACCATGGGCGGCTGCCTGAACATCTGCGGCAACCTTTCCGGCATCGTCAGCCCGATCGTCATTGGCGTCATTTTGCAACGCACCAATAACTTCCACTATGCGATGTGGTATATCGCCGCCGTCGCGCTAATGGGCCTGCTGGCGTATACCTTCCTGGTCGGCAAGATTGAGGTGCTCGTTCCCCCGAAACCGGAAAAACCCTTACCGCCGCACGCCAACGCGGACCTCCACAACATTGAGGCAAAATAATGAGCAAAAAAACCCTAAGCTGCAAAGCCTGCTTCGCCTACGGTGAAAAAGACGTGCGCGTTGAGCTGCGCGAGCTGGAATACGATGAGAATGACGTGTTGGTGAAGGTGGAACGCGGCGGCATCTGCGGCTCCGATATCCATTATTACCAGCACGGCCGCGCCGGCATGTCGGTCCTCAAACACCCGATGGTGGTCGGGCATGAATTCGTCGGTACCGTCAGCCAGGCCCCCGCCGGATCGGCACTGCGGGTGGGGCAGCGGGTGGCGGTCAACCCATCGCAACCCTGCAATCATTGCCAATACTGTCTGGCGGGCAAACAAAACCTGTGCGCCACCATGCGCTTTATGGGCAGCGCGCAGTTTAATCCGCACGTTAACGGCGGTTTTTCCGAATACGTGGTGGCAACGGAACAACAATGCATTCCTTACCGCGATAACGTCGCGCCACAGGTGATGGCCTTTGCCGAACCGCTGGCGGTTGCCATTCATGCAGTCAACGTTGCCGGTACGCTGGTGGGGAAACGCGTGCTGGTGATAGGCGCAGGCCCCATCGGCTGCCTGATCCTCGCCGCTGCACGCAGCGCCGGCGCGTCCGAACTGGTCGCCTCCGATGTCAGTGACCGTTGCCTGACGCTGGCCCGGCAAATGGGCGCCACCGCCACCTTCAACCCGCTGAACGAGGGCAGTGCTGCGCCTTATCAGGAAAACAAAGGCTATTTCGACGTGGTGTTTGAAGCTTCCGGCAGCCCGGCGGCCATAGCCTCAACCGTGGCCCTGGCCCGCCCCGCCGGCACCGTGGTGCAAGTGGGCATGGGCGCCAACAGCGTCGATTATCCGGTCATGCCCATGCTGGTGAAGGAAATCCGTTGGATCGGTTCGTTCCGCTTCGTCGACGAATTTGCTACCGCCGTTAAATGGTTGCAGGACGGCCGCATCGACCCGTTGCCTCTGCTCAGTGGCGAATACCCGCCGGAAGCGATTGAAAATGCGCTGATCGCCGCCGCCGACAAAAACCTGTCTTCCAAGGTGCAAATTCGATTCTGACCGACTCATCGCCAGGGCTGAGCCTGCTCAGCCCATTTCATACTGCACAATCAACTGCCCTTTTTTCATCTTCACCGCCGTGATGGTCACCGCGCCCAGCTCGCTCAGCGAGGCCACGTGGGTGCCGCCGCAGCCGTAAACGGGCAGATCGCCGAAACCTACCTGACGCACGCCATCGACGTCCAACTGCCTGCGCGGCAAATTGGCCGCAATCAGCCGTTGCAGTTCCGCCTGCAGGGCACCTTGCTCCAGCGTTTGCGGGTCTGCGCCCGGCGCAAAGGTGATGCGCCCTTCACCTGGCCAATGATGCGCCTTCATCGGTTGCCAGCCGTGGTTTTCCCCTACCCAGCCAATCAGATGGCCGGCGGAATGCCAACGGGCATGCAACCGGCGCCGCTCGCCATCCACCTGTTGGTTCACCGGCCCGGCGCTCACGGGTTCGGCGGTGAAATGCAGCACCTTCTCGCCCTGCTGCGCCACGCGCAGTACCGGGATGGCGCCGAGAGCACCGGTATCGGCCTGTTGCCCGCCGCCCTGCGGGTGGAACAGCGTCGCGCTCAGCTCCACGGCATATCCGCCGTCTTCGACCGGGGTGCAGGCCAACACCTGCGCTTCGCCCTGTAGCTCGTCGCTGTAATAATAAAGTCGTTCAGTCATGGCTTTCTCCTGGTTACGGAACTCCGCCTAGTATATTCATGCCATAATCAAAGGATAATCCGTCTTCTTTACAATGGACCTTTGCGCCGTGAGCACAAATCTATCCCATTCTCTGCTGGCCGAAATGGCCGTTTTCGTTCAGG
>RCUM01000090.1_pt1 | contig 79949 bp, 65 predicted proteins | sample 2166141 | NCBI WGS metagenome assembly RCUM01 (sample SAMN09932756, study PRJNA488358) | compost metagenome | isolation source: compost soil in crotonic acid-enriched | place: Germany: Experimental Botanical Garden | reverse complement strand
CTGTTAAACCCAATCTGGTATAGCTGCATGAATCCATAATGATCGTTGGCATATCTCACCCCCACTTAAATCCGTTTTACCGCGGTAACAAAAAGAAAAAGCCTGAAGCCTAAAAGGCAAAAAAGAACAAAAAGAGTCACATCCAGGAATGTTCTATCAATAAATACGGTAGTACTCAACGATATTTTCTTTCTAAACTAATTAACATCATGAACCTATAAGTTTAGCTTAAGTCAGAATAATCTGCTGGCGTATGGATTGCGGGGCAGTAACGGCAACTTGTGCTTGAGCCGCGTGCTCGCTGGTATTTTTATCATTGAATCTGCCCATCATGTCACGAAACGAAATTTTAGATTGCTAGGAAAATTCTTAAAAAAAATTCATGTGTTGTTTTTTTAACATTTCTTGGCCTATTTATTCATCAGTGTAAGTGCTGCAAGGTTTTAATGGTTTTATTTTTATTAATATTATCATATGGTTATATTTATTTCATGGGTTTTTGATAATGATAATTCTTCCATTCCTTATCACTTGCGATAACCAATAGTCACACAGAGTTAACATTGCCCAGTGTTTTTGTTACGAAAATTGGCGTTATAACAAAGAGTTGATGTGATTATTCGTGCTGTTACGACTAATGTGATAAATGTCAGTGAGTGATTAATTGGTTTTTCTGAACTATTTGGGAGCATCCCAGGGTACCAATATCCGTTGATTGGCCGGGGGGTATTGCTGCCGTAGAATAATCACCGACAGCAATCAATAGTGTGGCGTTACCTTGACTTGTCCTATCAGCCAGTCTCTGTCAAACAGTGACGTATCGATTCCAACGCCAGATGGATATCGCGTTCCTCGGTCATCCAGTTGACCAACGCAGCACGGACCCCCGGCTGTCCGTTATAACGGGTAGGGGTGCAGCGCACTACGCCGTGCCGATCGAGACGGGCTATAAAGCGATCGCGTGCAGCAGTAGCATCGCCTGCGACATTTTTGAGCGCAAAGCACACTACGTTCAGATTGACTGGCGCCAGCAGGTGGAAACCCGCGCTGGCCGTCAGCTCTGCCCCCAGCAACTGCGCCAGTCGAACATTGCGTTCAACCATATCTTGCATACCGCTGCGGCCATAAGCTTTCAACGCCATCCACAACGGCAGGGCGCGAAAACGCCGCGAGTTTTCCGGAGTCAGGTGCAGGTAGTTGTCTGGCCGCTGCGTCGGCGCTTCCAGATAAGCCGAATGGTTTTGGAAGACCTGCATCTGCAATGCCAGATGACGGCTAAATTGGATCGCGCTGTCGTAGGGCACGTTCAACCATTTATGTGCATCAACGGTAATCGAGTCAGCCTGCTCCCAACCGGCTAAGCGTGGCGCATAGTGCGGTGAACAGGCCGCCACGCCGCCAAAGGCCGCATCAACGTGTAACCAGAACGGGTAGCGCTCGCGCAACGCCAGCAGCTGCTGCAGGTCGTCGAAGACCACGGTATTCACCGTTCCGGCACTGGCCAGCACCATGGTCGGTACACCAACACTGGCAGCCAGATGCCGTTCCAACGCAGCAGGTTCGATAGCTTCGGAGTTCGGCAGGCTGTCGATAATTTTTAATGCATCGCGACCCATGCCGAGCATGCTGAGTGCTTTTTCGCTGCTGGAGTGCGCATTCGCTGACAAAACCTGTATGGCCCCTAACGCTGCCAACCCCTGTTCCGCAACATTGATGCCGCGCTGCTGCCCCAGCCACTGGCGGCCAATGGCCATGCCGACAAAGTTGGCCATGGTTGCCCCGCTCACAAAACTGCCGTTGAATGCCTCTGGCAGACCCAACAAGTCTTTTAGCTGCACAATGGTCGCCAGTTCAATTGCCGCGGCCACGGTATCGTGGCTCAGCTGGCTGTTTTGGTCGACAGCGCTAACCAGCCAGTCTGCTGCCAATGCGGCGGGGGTCGAGCCCCCGGTAACAAAGCCAAAATAACGCGGCCCGGCGCTGGCAGAAAGACCCTCGGCATAACGCCGCCAGAAATCATCCAGTGCCGCCAGTGCGCCATCGCCGCTGTCAGCCAGTAAATTGTCACCCGGCTGTAGCTGTTGAGCGGCCAGAGGAGGGCAAACCGGGCGCTGTTGCAGGCCCGTCAGGAAGCCTTCGGCCAACTGCCGGGTGCGGTCGAGTATCTGTGGAAATTGCTCAAGGTCCTGCTGTAAACGTGGGTGCATCGCTGACTCCAGATGTAAGGGGCATGAGTGACAGCCTAGAACATTTGCTTTGTGGCGAAAATCGATGAAAAATGGCCTTTTTGGATAGTCTGGCTAACCAATGTTAAATGACTCGATCCCACTGCACATTCTGCCGACCTTTGTGATTGCCGCTCGGTTAGAGAATTTGCGCGCTACTGCCCTGCAAGTACATCTTACCCATGGTGCCGTCAGCCAGCAGATCCAACAGCTCGAACGGGCAATCGGCTGCCCGCTGTTTGAACGGCAGGGGCGCGGGCTGCGCCTGAATAGCGCCGGACGTGAGCTGTTGGCCGTTGCCGAACCGGCACTGCAGGCATTGCAGCAGGGCGTCAGCCGGGTCAGGAGGATTGCGCAAAGTCAGGCTCTGCGTATCAGCGTGCTGCCCTCTTTTGCGCATTACTGGTTAATGCCGCGTCTGCCATCTTTTCATACGGCCTGTGCCGATATTGCGTTGGATATCGACGCCTCGCTGGTAGTGCAGGATCTGGTGCGCAAAGGGTTTGATGCGGCCATCCGCCTCGGCAATGGTCAATGGGCAGAGATGCAGGCACAGTGGATTGCCTCCGGAGATGTGGTGCCGGTGGCTACCCCGGCGCTGGCCGACCAGTGGCAGGCAGCATTTGACCGTGGTGCGTCAGGCATACCGCTGTTGGAACATGATGTTACGCCGTGGCGTAGTTGGTTCACTGCGCATCAGCAGGTGGAGTCCGGCGGTCCCTTGGCATTATTCAATGATGCGGGATTGTTGATCCGCGCGGCTGAGCAAGGGTTTGGCATCGCGCTGGTGAAAAAACTACTGGTGAGTGATGCGCTGGCAGAGGGCCGCTTGACCGCACTGGCACCGGCACGACATCTTGATCAGATAGACTTTTATCTGGTTTGGCCGCAAACCGCCGGATTGACGCCGGCGGTCGAAGCATTATTGCACTGGTTGCAGCGGCAATTGGCCTGAGTTTAGCGGCGTAGCCATTGCGGCTGTGAACTGCCAAGGGTTGTCGCAGGCAATGCCCAGAGCAGTGCTGTGCCGTTCAACCGTAGCGGCGCGATAAGGCGTTGTGCCGCCCCCCAATGGGTTAGCTCGGTTTCCGGGTTTTCATCCGCAGCGGTGGCTGCAGCCAGCGGCGTTAACGGATGCTGTTGCGGGTAAGGGTTATCAAACAGCAGTTGTGCCATCCGTGCCAGGGAGAGTCGGGCGCTATAGCCGGTACCCTGTCGCAGGCGTTGACGCATGCCGTGCAGCACCGCCGTCGCCATCAGGTAGCCGGTTGCGTGATCGAGTGCCTGTACCGGCAGGGGGACAGGTACGGCGGCGTTTTTCCATTGCATGCCGGATTCCGCCAGCCCACAGCTCATTTGCACCAGGCTGTCGAAACCACGCCGTCCTCGCCACGGGCCACTCCAGCCATAGGCGTTGAGGCAAACGTCGATCAATCCCGGCGATAGTGTGCGGCGTTGTTCTGCGTCATAACCCAGTTTTTCCAGCGCTCCGGCACGATAACCATGAACCAGAACGTCGGCGTTTTTCAGTAAATGCTCGAAGGTGTGGCGATCGTGGGGGTTTTTCAGGTTCAGCCGTGCGCAGCGCTTACCGAGGATCACTTCATGTTCGACGCCGGGTTCTTCCCAACCGTAGGGATCGATGCGTAATACGTCGGCCCCCAGACCGGCAAGAAAGCGCGTGGCGACCGGCCCGGCGATAATCCGTGTCAAGTCCAGCACCCGCACGCCGTGCAGCGGTCTGGCGGCAGGCAGCGCCCAGCCGGGGGGCGGAGCTTCCGCCTGTTGTCGTTGATGGCAAAGCGGCTCCTGCGCAACGCTCTTGCCCTGAATATGTTGCTGCCATGCTTCGATTGAGCGCATTTCAGCCGCGCAGCCGTTGGCCTCGATCACTGCCTGCTCCAGTTCACCTTTTTTCCACGTCAGCACCTTTTGCGCCAGTGCATTTTTATCCTGATGCGGGCCCAGCACTTGTTCTACGGCTTTGCGGTGATGAGGGGCATTGGTATGCAGGCGGATCCAGCCATCCCTGGTGGCATAGTCACCCGCCAGCGCGTCCCAGGCGGCCGGCAATGACCACCCGAGTGGCCGTAAGGTCCAGCCGAACCACAGCGACGCCAGCCGGCTGTCGACAAACCCCTGCGGTTCTCCGCCCTGATTTTGTTGCAGCAGTTGAGCGCAGGCCAGCCCGGCGGCCCCCAGGCTGGCGGTTGCCAGCTCGCTGACCGGGAATGCGCTGTTCAGGCTGCCTTCGCCGCCGACCGTCAGCGCAATTGCTGGCGCGTTGTCGCCGTGGCCGAAGCTTTGCCCGATTTCTGCGAGCAGTGTTTGAGTAAGGGTATCCATCATCAACTCCAGGTTGCCGGTCGGGGGACTGTGCCTAGCCTAGTTCACCCCGACCGGAGTTGCTATGGCGTGATGTTCAGGATGCGACCGTCCGCCAGTTTGGCTCGCAGACTATGGGCGGCAATGCCATCGAATGCTTGTTGGCCAAAGTTGGCCGTCAGGGTTGAACCGTCGCTGAAGGTGGTTTGCTGTACCCAACCGGTTTGATCAAGCCATTGGAAGTCGGTCAGTGCCTTATCCCACAGTGCCAGATGCAGCGGACGGAAGGCCGCATCGGCCTGTTTGATTTGCGGCAGGCGTGTCTGCAAGGTCGCGCGGCTGAGGTGGAACATCGGCGCGGTGTTGTACAACAGGCTCAGCAGGCTGCGGGTGGTTTTGACATCGCTAAACTTCAGGTTGTCGTAATTCCAGTGGTGGCTGCTGATCACCGCATCGTGAAATACCGCCTGATACATGGGCAGACGATAACGCGGATCAAATTCCACCGTGCGATAAGGCTCTTTTACTTTAGCCGGGCTGAAGAAGAAAGCCGGTTGGGCATTGGGCCACCAGGCTCCAAGGTAGTAAGGGGAGGACTTATCCTGATTCATCTGTTTATCCCCCCAGCCAAATCCCCAGGTTTCCATGCCGTGGGCAAACATGATGTGGCGTGCGGTTACCGCGTTGCCATCCTCGGAGCCGAGCGGCAGCTTAAGGGTATTGCTGAACCAGGCCAGCCGCGCATTGCGGGCCTGCGCCATTTGCGCTGCGCCGGTCGGGTGATCGGGCTGATAGTCGTCTGAAACCATCCCGGTACCGTCAACGTCCAAAAACAGGCTGTTTAGCCCGGCCAACTGCACCAGTTCGCGCATGCGCTGCTGAGAGTAAGGCAGCACGCAGCCTGGATTGAGGTAGTAACCCTGCTTGCCGAAACCAGGCTTTTTACTGCCGTCGGCCCGTACTATGGCGCACTTTTCACGTAGCGCCGTTGGCAGTTGGGCGGTTAGCCAACTGTCATTGACCCCACGCGGAATGCCGGTGTCGTAAGAGTCGTAGCTGGCAATCAGGTAACCCGATTTTTTGGCACTTTCTACCGCCTGCGGATGCAGGAATTCGGCGGTCCAGTTATCGGTACCCAGCCACAGACGGGGCAGGCCTGCCTGATGCAACGCCTCGATCAGCGGTTTCGCCAGCCCCTGGCCCCAGCTATCCGGCGGTGTCAGATAGGCCCCTAGCTGCCGCTGCGCCCATTCCCGCACGTTAGTGGCTTGCCGGCGCTGCGCCTGCAGAAAATCCTTGTCATCCGGCGTGGCTTTCAGTGGCGTTAATGCCACCAACGCCTGATTAAGGGCATCAACCAAGGCCTGTTGCTGCCAGCCTTCCGGCGTTTTTCCCGCCAGTTTCTGCACCGTTTTCTGGCTTTCGGCATCCATTTTCTGCCACAGCGTTTCGCCGCTTGGCGATGTCAGCCAGGCAAGTAATCCCGGCCAATTTTTCACGTCGGCCGGTGCCAACAGCTTGTCGCCCCACAGATAAATATGGGTGGCACCTATTAGTTTCTCACCCTCCGGCGCGATACGGATTTTATCGCGCAGGCTGCTGAACTGCCCGCTTTGCTGCAGGTATTCGCGATAACGGCGAGCGCCGGAAAGTGGGGTATCGCCTACGTGCAGTAACACCTCGAAGGCTTGTTGTTGATTAAAACGGTTGAACTGGTGGCTGCTGTGCATGGTGAGCATGTTTTTAGCGCCGGCAAAGGTAACCTGATTGCTGAACGGGGTGAGCAACAACCAGCTATACACCTTGCCCTGCTGCTGTTGGCTCCACAGCGGCAGCTTCAGATCCCAGTTGGTATCCAGCGGTGTCATTTCTTTCACCAGATAACGCTGCCAGACGGCGTTATCCAGCGGGATGCGGCTGCCTTCGCCAATCGGTAACAGTAGGGTGGTGGCCTGCGGCGGCAGGGTGAACCAGTTCAGCGTTTGCGCCCGGCTGCTGCTGAAGCTCAGGCGCAGATCGCCGTCTTCCAGCCTGGCGGTGAGCTGCATGGCGCTGTTGGGCCATTGCCAACTTGCCTGGGCAGGCGTGCTTTGCAGGTTAGCCACGGTTTGCCCAACCTGCGCCTGGTTGACCTGGATCTTGCCTGCGGTGACCTGCAGCGTGGCCGGATCGATTTCATAGCGGGTTTCACCCTGTTGCAAGAGCAGGGCCTGGGCGGGGAAACCGGCAAACAGGGCGAGGCTGATAGAGAGGCGAAGCATGTTCATCGAATAGTTGTCCTTGGTGATGATTGTCCTGCTGAACTTTCAGTTTATCGGGAATTAGCGGGCGGCCCAATGCCAATTATCTATATTCGCGTGATGAGTCAAATATACGAAATTAGTGAGTTTAGTTTTCGTTTAATAATTTGGCCTTTACATCATCACCCCACGTCACTATACTCAGCCAAAATTTCAGTGAGGAAACACAATTGGACAGTTTTAGTTGTAGCGATATAAATAAGGCAAGCTGACCAATCCTCTTCTGATTTGTTGCTTGCCGAAAACGGCGGGCAGCACCCCTCTCAAGTTATTCCGAGCTGTGCAAACCCGAATCTTATTGTTGTCCCTGTTGCCCAATGGCATCGGGTGAATTGATTTGGACGCTATTATGGCCACTTTCAGCCACAGCCTTTTCCCTCCAGGCATTCACACGCTCAACCGCTGATTTATTATCGGCGAGATTTCGCGTGTGCTAAAAAGCACATGATTTTATCTCCTGCAGTTATTTAAGGGGAAAGTCATGGCTATGACTCCTTTTGTTTTAAATTTATTACTGGCGATGAGCCTGGGCGCGGTTATTGGCGCTGAGCGGCAGTGGCGCCAACGTATGGCCGGTCTGCGCACCAATGCATTGGTGGCAACCGGAGCTGCGGTCTTTATCCTCAGTTCCATGTCTACCGATCCTTCCAGCGCCGGACGAGTTGCCGCGCAAATTGTCTCCGGTATCGGCTTTTTGGGTGCCGGGGTGATTATGCGTGAAGGGCTGAATATCCGCGGGCTGAATACCGCCGCCACGCTGTGGTGTTCTGCGGCGATCGGCGTGCTGTGCGGCCTTGGGCAGTATTGGAACGCGGTACTGGCGACGCTGGTGATCCTGTGTGCGAATATCCTGCTGCGTGAAGCGGCGCAGCGCATCAACCTGCAACCCCAGCAGCAGGCGACCGATCTGGAAGTGTGTTACCGCATTCAGGTCACCTGCGGTGAGCAGGATGAAATACTGGTGCGTACCCTGATATTGCAGGCGCTAAATGGTGTGGCATTAAAATTACAATCGCTGCGCAGTGCGGATATTTCCATTCCCGGTCAGTTGGAGGTTTGCGCGGAAATAACCGCAAATCCCTCGGTGCAAAAAGAAATTGAGGGCATAGTCTGTCGTGTCAGCCTGGAAAAAAGCGTGAGTGCCGTGCGCTGGCGCATTGCTTCCGAATTGCCTGTTTGATTATTGATAAACATTCACTTTATTAAGTGATAAGGAGGCGTCATGGACGGTGACCCCGAAAGTTTGATTATTCAACGTTTCTGGCGTGGAAATAAACCGCGTTAATTACGTCAATTAAATAAATTCCACTTTGTGCTTATTCACCCATTAATTGGGCGGGGTAACCCTGTGCGCAGAGTAAAATAAGAGAATAGCGTTATGACCTATATTAATGAAAACGTACGCCGTCGTGATAAAAAAACGACGCCTTACGCCATCGCCCAAGAGGCGAAAAACAGCGTTGATCAGACGCTGGCCAATTTAAAATGTAATCGCAATGGCTTGACCCAGGACGATGCGGTCGAACGCCTGGAGCAGTATGGCGTTAATCAGGTGGCTCATGAGAAGGCGCCCCATGCGCTGGTGCAGTTATTCGCCGCGTTTAACAACCCGTTTATCTATGTGCTGATGGTGCTGGCCGCGATCAGTTTCTTTACCGATTACTGGCTGCCGGCCCGGCGCGGTGAAGAAACCGATCTTACCGGCGTGATCATCATACTGGTGATGGTTTCACTCAGCGGAATGCTGCGTTTTTGGCAGGAGTACCGCACCAACAAGGCGGCGGAGACGCTAAAGTCGATGGTGCGTACTACCGCCACGGTACTGCGCCGCAGCAGTTACAGCGCGCAGGCCTTGACGCTGGAGATACCGATCCGCGAACTGGTGCCGGGCGATATTATTAAGCTGTCTGCCGGCGATATGATACCGGCGGACGTGCGTCTGCTGGCCTCACGCGATCTGTTTATCAGCCAGGCGATCCTGACTGGGGAAGCGATCCCGATCGAAAAATACGATGCGCTGGGCAACGTCAGTCAAAAATCGAGCGAAGACGAAGTTTCCAGTGAACATGCGCTGCTGGAATTGTCGAATATCTGCCTGATGGGCACCAATGTCGCCAGCGGCACCGCCACGGCGGTGGTGGTCGCGACCGGCGGGCGCACCTATTTTGGTTCCTTGGCAAAGTCGATAGTCGGTTCCCGTTCGCAAACCGCGTTTGATCGCGGAGTGAACAGCGTCAGTTGGCTGCTGATCCGCTTTATGCTGGTGATGGTGCCGATCGTATTGTTGATTAATGGCTTCACCAAGGGCGACTGGAGCGAAGCGGCGCTGTTTGCTTTGGCAGTAGCAGTCGGACTGACGCCAGAGATGCTGCCGATGATCGTCAGTTCCAATCTGGCGAAGGGCGCCATTGCCATGTCACGGCGTAAAGTGGTGGTCAAACGTTTGAATGCCATCCAGAATTTTGGCGCGATGGACGTACTCTGCACCGACAAAACCGGCACCCTGACCCAGGATCGCATCATCCTCGAACACCACCTGGACGTCAGCGGCGTCAGAGACAATGAAGTGCTGCATCTGGCCTGGCTGAACAGCTTCCACCAGAGCGGGATGAAAAACCTGATGGATCAGGCGGTGATCCGCTTTGGGCGTGGCAAACCGGGTATTGAAGCATTGGGGCGTTTCAGCAAGGTTGACGAGTTGCCGTTCGATTTTGTGCGTCGCCGCCTGTCGATCGTCGTAGCGGATGAAAACCACCAACAGCGGCTGATCTGTAAAGGGGCCGTGGAGGAAATGCTGGAAATCGCTACCCATGTACGTGAAGGGCAGCAGATTTTACCGCTGGATCAGGCGCGACGTGAGGCACTGCAGGCGCTGGCCGCCCAGTATAACGAGGATGGATTCCGCGTACTGGTGTTGGCAACCCGGGAGCTTGGGGAACAAAACAATGCCTTGCCGCTGAGCGTGACCGATGAACGCGATATGGTGATCCAGGGCGTCCTGACCTTCCTTGACCCACCGAAAGAAAGTGCGCAGGAAGCTATTGCTGCACTACAGGAAAACGGTGTGGCGGTGAAAGTCCTGACCGGCGATAACCCGGTGATCACCTGCAAGATTTGCCGCGATGTTGGCCTGGAGCCTGGCGAACCGCTCTCCGGACCGCAGATTGCCGAGATGGACGATGCCACATTGGCACGTGAAGTGGAGCAGCGCACGGTCTTTACCAAACTGACGCCGCTGCAAAAGTCGCGGGTGTTGAAAATGTTGCAGGCGAATGGTCATACCGTCGGTTTCCTTGGTGACGGCATTAATGATGCCCCGGCGTTGCGCGATGCCGACGTAGGTATTTCGGTGGACACCGGCACTGATATTGCCAAGGAATCGGCAGACATCATTTTGCTGGAAAAAAACCTGATGGTGTTGGAAGAGGGCGTGATCAAAGGGCGCGAGACCTTCGGCAATATCATCAAGTACCTGAACATGACCGCCAGCTCCAACTTCGGCAACGTGTTTTCGGTGCTGGTGGCCAGCGCCTTTATTCCGTTCTTGCCGATGCTGGCGATCCACCTGCTGATCCAGAACCTGATGTACGATATTTCTCAGCTGTCGCTGCCGTGGGACAAGATGGACAAGGAGTTCCTGCGTAAACCGCGCAAGTGGGATGCGAAAAACATTGGCCGCTTTATGCTGTGGATTGGGCCGACCTCGTCGATTTTCGATATCACTACCTATGCGCTGATGTGGTTTGTCTTCGCTGCCAACAGCGTGGAGCATCAGGCCCTGTTCCAGTCCGGGTGGTTTATTGAGGGGTTACTGTCGCAAACGCTGGTGGTGCATATGCTGCGTACCCAGAAAATTCCGTTTATTCAGAGCACCGCTGCATTGCCGGTTCTGCTGACCACGATATTGGTGATGGCGTTGGGGATTTATCTGCCGTTCTCACCGCTTGGCGCCCTGGTTGGGCTGCAGCCGCTGCCCTGGGAATACTTCCCGTGGCTGGCCGGTACCTTGATCAGCTACTGCGTTGTCGCGCAACTGATGAAGCGGTTCTATATTCGCCGTTTCGGTGAGTGGTTGTAATTATTGCGGGCGCAGCCTACTGCGCCCCTACAGCAGTTTCTTCACCAACAGACCCAGCATGATGGTTAGCGTAAAGGAAAACAGCGTACCGAGCAGCACATACTCGGTACGCATTTTGTCATCACTCTGGCGTAAATCACCAAAGCGAAAGATTGACTTGGCCGCCAGCAAAAAACCGATAGCCGGGATCTGCCCTATCAGCACAAAGGTCAGGATCAGCGTTCTTTCCAGATAACCGATTTGTTTGCCTGCGCGTAACAGCGAATCGTTATCCGCTTTGGCTGACGGCGGCATCTGTGGCGTCCAGCGCGCCAGCAATTGCCCCATCAGAATGCCCATCGGCATATAAATCAATAAATAAGCCAGTAGCACCAGCCCGGATTGCCAGCGAGCCGCGGCGCTAGCCAGCACGCTAATCAGGGCGAGGGCATTCGGCGTAAGCAACAGCCACAGCAAAACAATCACCGTCAGGTGCAGGCCTTGATCGAGCAAAAAACCACGTGCCTGGCTGAGGCGGGTTAACAGGGTGACTTTCAGCAGGTCGGTCAGCCAGTGGCTGATGGCAATAACCAACAGGGCGAACAGCACTTGAGCGGAAGAGATCCCGCCATACAACAGAGCAAAAACGGCCACGACCCAGGCAGCCAGCACGCCGTGCAGCAGGGCATGCAGCAGCAGGAAGCGAGAGCCGGCCCGATGACGTATTTTATCTTCAACCCAACTACGCGGTTGCAGTGGGAAGTCGGCAAGCAAATGGGCTATCAGCAACCAGATCAGCAGGGGCAGGTAGCTTAAATCCATATTCAGGTGATCCTGTTAATCGCGTGAATAAATCGCATGATTTCCTCGTAGGCCGCGCGTTTGAGCGTTGCGGAGACCGTGGAGGCGGCCTTTTGCAGTTTCTCTGCCACTTCCTGGTTACTGGTGGCGAAAATACGGGCCTGGACTATCCGCGCTTCGGTCTGCGAAAGGCGGCTAACCACATGATCTAACATTGGCAACAGATCGCTGACAATGGTATTGGTCTGATCGTTATCATTTTTCAGAGCCAGTCGGCAATTTTTCATCAGGCCGTCCAACGCCTGACCCGAATTCACAAAGGCACTGCCATAGCCGGCGCTCTGAGCCTGCTCTGTGCCCAGGCCGACAGCGATACGGGCATCCCAGCGTTGGGCGTCCATGGCTTTGAGCGCGATGCGGATATACACCGCCAGCAGCAAACCAGACTGCGGCTCGGCCACTGCCTGAAAGGCATCGCCACGGAAAATCTCGAACTGCTGAATAAGCTTAGCCTGTTGCAGCTGGCTAAGCAGGGCATTTAAGCCGCTAAGGTAGTGAGTGGTGTCTAACTGCCGGGAATTGACCAGATCGCCGGTGATCACGCTGACTTGGGCTGGCATGTATTTGTCTGCTCTGAAGCGGGGAGTGATGGTTGAATTTCGCATCTAAATACGAATATGTCAATAATTCGTATCTGAATACGAATATGTAGATTATTCGCCTCTCAATACGAAAAATGAGGGTCGGTTGAGTGGGTCTGAGTTGTTCAGCCGGGAATACGCGGGCCAGAAGGCTCGCCACCGGCGAAGCGGGAGGTATAGCGGTTATGAGCGGGTTTTTAGAAACTTTGTACCAACACTTCGCGCGGCTGTTCGCTGCCGTGCTTCAACAGATAGTCGAAGGATTTCTCGCTGCTTTTCAGTTGCTGCAGAAACTCCTGCGGGGACAGATCGTGTTTTTTGCCGCTCATATAAGCCAGCGCCAGCTCTTTTGCCTGATAACGTGAGAAGTTGTACATATTGGTTAGCCCTCGAAACGGTGGATTTCAGTGCTAACGATTGTAACCAAAGAGCACATAATGAACAGACGCTTTGGCGTATGGATTCGATAGCTAAAACTTAACCTGACGTTTCGGCATAGTATCAATGTGTCAAATCTTCTCGGACAGGAACTCGACAACGCTGCGGTTGAAGAGATCCGGACAGGCAATATTGGAGATATGCGAAGCAGGCAGGCATTGCAGTTCGGCATGGGGGGCGTTGGCGACCAGGAATTCGGCGTCCGCTATCGTAGTCACCGGATCCAGTTCTCCGGCTATCACTCTCATTGGCCGCGTCATAGAGACAATTTCCGCACGGAGATCAGCCAGCGCCAGAGCATCGCAGCAGGCGGCGTAACCTTCGGCATTACCGGCCGCCAGCCCGGCGACCAGTGGGGCAACCTGTTCAGGATGCTGCTGTAAAAAAGCTTCGCTGAACCAGCGAGCGGGAGAGGCGGCGGCGATCGGCGCCAGCCCGGAGTGGCGTACCTGTTGGGCGCGTTGTTGCCAGCCTTCGGCACTGCCGATGCGGGCGGCAGTATTGGCGACCACCAGTCGCCTGATGCGTTGCGGGTGGTAGCGGTTGAGCCATAACCCGGTCAGGCCGCCCATCGAAATGCCGCAAAAGTGGGCGCTTGGTGCATCCAGATGATCGAGCAGGGCGATCACATCCTGGCCCAGATCCTCAAGCCGCAGCGGAAGCGTTGGCAACGGTGTGGCACCGTGCCCGCGCTGGTTATAGCGCAAGACGTGAAAGCGCTCAATCAACACCGGCAGTTGCGCCTGCCACATGTCGAAGGTGGTACCGAGCGAGTTGGACAGCACCAACAGCGGCGCTCCGGCGTGGCCATCAAGGCGATAGTCGATATCCATGCTGTTTCTCCGTCTCATACCCGTTCGATAATCAGTGCAATGCCCTGGCCGACGCCAATACACATAGTGCACAAGCCATAGCGGCCGCGCGTCTTTTGCAATTGCCAGGCGGCGTTCATCACCAGCCTGCCACCGGAAGCACCCAGCGGATGACCGAGGGCGATCGCACCGCCATTGGGATTCACCTGAGCGGCGTCGTCACTCAGCCCCAGTTCACGCGTCACCGCCAATGCCTGTGCCGCAAAAGCTTCATTAAGTTCAATCACGTCCATTTGGTCGAGGCTCAGCCCGGCAATTTTTAATACCTTGCGTACCGCTTGAGCCGGGGCAAAACCCATAATTGAAGGCTCAATACCGGTAACGGCGCTGGCGATAATACGGGCCATGGGTTGCAGTCCGTGGCGAGTCATCCCGGTTTCGCTGGCCAGCAGCAGCGCGCAGGCACCGTCGTTAAGCCCGGAAGCATTACCGGCGGTCACCGTTCCCTGAGGGTTAACCACCGGTTTCAGCTTCGACAGGGCTTCCAGCGAGGTGGCGCGCGGGTGTTCGTCCTGAGTGAACAGTAACGGTGCGCCTTTTTTCTGCGCAACGCTGACTTCAATCAACTGCTCGGCGAAAAAGCCGCTTTCCTGCGCGCTAGCGGTGCGCTGCTGGCTGCGCAGGGCAAAGGCGTCCTGATCCTGGCGGTTAATACCGAATTTGAGGGCGACGTTTTCGGCGGTTTGCGGCATCGACTCCACGCCATATAGCGCCTGCATCTGTGGGTTGATAAACCGCCAGCCCATGGTGGTGTCTTCCAGTTTCATCATTCGGCTGAAGGCGCTTTCCGCCTTGCCCATCACGAAGGGCGCACGGGACATGCTTTCTACACCGCCGGCGATCATCAGTTCACTTTCGCCGGTTTTGATCGCCCGGGCCGCCATCGCCACGGCGTCCAGACTGGAGCCGCACAGGCGGTTGAGGGTACAACCGGGGATCTGTACCGGCAACCCGGCCAGCAGCAACGCCATGCGCGCCACGTTGCGGTTATCCTCTCCGGCCTGATTGGCACAGCCAAGCAGCACGTCGTCCACTGCCGCCCAGTCAAGTTGTGGGTGGCGCGCCTGCAACGCTTTGAGCGGCAGGGCGGCCAGGTCGTCGGCGCGAATGCTGGCCAGGCTGCCGTTGAGTCGACCAAAAGGCGTACGGACGGCATCACACAGGTAAGCGGGGATCATGCGGTGGTTCTCCGTGCTGAAGGGCAAAGGTCAGTTCGACCGGGGTGACTGCTTGCAATTGCTGCGGGGTCAGCCCACCAAATATTTCGCGTACCACCAGACCCTGAGAAGTCACGTCCATCACCGCCAGATCGCTGTAGATGCGATCGATACAGCCGACGCCGGTCAGGGGATAAGTACAGTGCTGAACAATTTTGCATTCGCCTTTTTTGGACAGGTGTTCGGTCATCACAAACACCTGACGGGCGCCAATCGCCAGATCCATTGCGCCGCCGACCGCCGGGATTGCCCCCGCTGCGCCGGTACTCCAGTTGGCCAGATCGCCGCGTTCGGAAACCTGATAGGCGCCGAGCACGCAGATATCCAGGTGACCGCCGCGCATCATGGCAAAAGAGTCGCCGTGATGGAAAAAGCAGCCGCCTTTGAGCAGGGTAACCGGCTGTTTACCGGCGTTGATCAGTTCGGGATCTTCCTGGCCGGCCGCCGGTGCCGGGCCCATACCGAGAATGCCGTTTTCGCTGTGCAGGAAGATCTCTTTATCCGCCGGCAGGAAGTTGGCTATCTGGGTTGGGATCCCAATGCCCAGGTTGACGTAGGCACCTTCCGGGATATCGCGGGCAATACGTTCGGCCAACTGTTGATGTGTAAGTTTGGTCATGGGGGCGCTCCTTAAGCCGACGGTGGCGCAGGGTGATCGGGTGTAGTCACCAGGCGTTGCACGAAGATCCCCGGCGTAATGATATTTTCAGGATCCAACTCTCCCAGCGGCACCATGCGGTTGACTTCGGCAATGGTGCAGGCGGCGGCCATGGCCATAATCGGCCCAAAGTTGCGCCCGGTTTTGTTGTACAGCAGGTTACCCCAGCGATCGGCTTTATCGGCCTTGATCAGCGCGAAATCTGCCTTCAGCGGTAGCTCGAACACATAGTGTTTGCCGTCGATCTCGCGCGTTTCTTTACCTTGCGCCAGTTCGGTGCCATAGCCGGTCGGGGTGTAAAAACCGCCGAGCCCGGAACCGGCGGCCTGAATGCGCGCCGCCAGATTGCCCTGCGGGATCAGCTCCAGCTCCAGCTCGCCACGGCGGTACAAGTCATCAAATACCCAGGAGTCCGACTGGCGCGGGAATGAACAGACAACCTTGCGCACGCAACCGGCCTTTAACAGCGCCGCCAAGCCAAAATCCCCGTTACCGGCGTTGTTGCTGATCAGCGTTAGCCCGCGCGGCCGATGGCGGATCAAAGCGTCCAGCAGCGTATAGGGCTGACCGGCCGGGCCAAAACCGCCGACCATAATGGTCGCGCCATCGGGAATATCGGCGACGGCGGCATCGATGGACGCCACGTATTTATCGATCATCTGCTCTCCTGATTGCGCAACGGTAATTTCTGCGTGACGCTTATGGGCCTGGATTTACCTTAAGGGATGAAAAAAACAGCGACAAGTGCGAATGTCAGCGTATTGTGCGATTATCGAAACCTTGGTCCTTTGGTGATCAATTCTGTGATACGGATAACTATATTGAGTCGGAGGTCAGGATGAGTGATGCGTCGGAGTCTGGTGCTGGAGAACTGCGTCGGTTGCAGGAGATCGGGGAGTTAAGCAACGATCAATATAAGGGTGACCCCAATTTTATGGCGTCGTTGGCCAGGGGGCTGGAGGTGCTGCAGGCCTTCCAGCCGCAGTATTCACAAATGTCGGTTTCTGAAATCAGCCAAATTACCGGTATCCCTCGTGCGGCGGTGCGGCGTTGCCTGTACACCCTGCGTGCGTTGGGATTTGTGCATTGCCCTGACGGCCGCCATTACCGGCTGCTGCCGCGGGTGCTGACCATCGGGCACGCCTATCTTTCTTCTTCCGAACTGGCGAAAGCGGCGCAGAACTCGCTGGACTACCTCAGTAAGCTGCTGAATGAATCCTGCTCGGTGGCGACGCTGGACGGTGACAATATCCTGTATATCGCCCGCGCTTCGGTGAAGCGTATTATGACAATCGATTTGGGGCGCGGCAGCCGCCTGCCGGCCTATGCGACTTCGATGGGACTGGTCTTGCTCAGTTCGCTGGATGACGAACAGTTGGACGATTATCTGTCGCGGGTCAGTTTCGAACCGCTGACCGAATTCACCGTGACCAGCGCCGAGCAACTGCGTGAACAGTTGGCTAAAGTGCGTCGGCAAGGCTATGCCATCAACGATCAACAGTTGGAAATTGGTCTGCGTTCGATCGCGGTGCCGATGCATTCCCGCAAGGGCGGCGTAGTCGCGGCGATGAACGTGGGCGTCAACGCTTCGCAAATTTCGTCGGCGGAACTGCGTGAGCGGGTGCTGCCACAGCTGCAACGCACGGCGATGGAGCTGGCGCTGCTGCTGTAGCTCGCGGTTGGATGAGCACCGCTAAATGGTCATCGGCTGTTTCTCATTGCCGATGGCCAGCGGCGGCAAGGGGGACCAACAGCAGGCTCAACCGGCTGGTGCGGCCTGCGTTTTTACCAGGACCAACGGACACCGAGGTTAGCGCCCCAGGGTGATTCAATTTTGTCCCCTTTACTGTATCTTGCATCGGTATACATCTGGACATCAGGGGTCAACTGCAGGGAAAGCCCCATGCCGTACTCACCCCGGGTACCGGACAAATCGTTGTTGAATCCGTTCCCATTAATACTGACGGGGTTGGAGTTCACGAACTCCTGAATGGCGGCCATACGTAGCCAGGGTTGCAACGTCATGCCATTCTCCAGAGGCAGCGTTCGCCCTAAAACGCCATTCAGGATTGCCTGTTGGGATTTGGCGACGCCGCTGGTGGCCTGCAAGCCATTGTCGAACGTATAGGATTGCCCCTTCACCCACAGCGTAGCCAGTTGCAAAGAGGGTTCAACAAACCAACCGCTATCCAGCACAAATTGGCGGCCGACTTCCAGCGACAGACCAAAGCCAGGCGTGTTGTAACCACCCCTGGTTTTTTCCCCGTCAGTCATTCGGACATCAGCATGGCTACTAAAATTATTGGCTTTGAGTAGCGCATCGACAAACCAGCCCGATTCCAGTAGCCAGGTATTGTAGCCACCAATAAAGAAGCTATTGATGGTGCCAGTGCTGCCCTGACTGAAATCGAGCGCATTGCGACTCACGCCACTGAATAACCCTGTCAGCCATTGGCCATTATTGGTGTCGCGCGCGTTGTCGACACCCACGGAAATGCCTGATTGTGTTTGGCGGTAGCCAAGGCCTGCGCGATCATTCACCTGATAGCGGCTCCCCAGTGTGCGAACCCAGGCGCCACCCCGTTGTTTTCCCTGTCGCACCTCACCCATACGGGTTCGAAGGCCGGTCAGTTCGCCATACCAGAGAGTCGGCGTGGCATTGAACAAACCCAGCGCAGTGTGGGTGACAGGCGTCACTACCGGTTTTTCTTCGGCATCATATTTTTGCGCCAGCACCCAATCATTGTCGCGTTGTTGCAATTCATACTGATAAGTCCCGGCGTCCACGGCACCGTTGTTCAGCGCAAAGTGACTCTTGCCGCCACCGGTCGTTACCAGGGTTAAAGCGCTGTCCGTAATGTCGGGTTCCCGGCCACTGTTTTTGATCATCAACAGATGTTCCCCGTTAGCTTCCCCGCTGACGGTAATTAAATCACCGGTTAACGCCGCTAAATCCGTATTCATGACAAAGGCGCCGTTCCCCGACAGTGAATCCAGCGATAAGGTCTGGAAGGCACCGTCAGCGTGACGAAAGACGACCTGGCCGTCGTTGTTTAGTGCCCTCAGCGTGGAGTCATGGGTCACTGTCCACCGGCTGGAATCGCTCAGGCTCAGACGGTTGACCCCGTTGACGGCGCCATTGAGCAATGTGGCCCGACTCAACGCCACATCAACCGGGTTTTCAACGGCAGAACGGATATCCCCGTTGAGCACCACCCGATTGTCGGCAATCAAATCCACAACCCGGCTGTCATTTGGATCAACGCCGCTACCGGCCAGATTCTCCAGTAAAACGCCATTGCCGGCGGTGAGTTGCGAACCGTTTTTTATCGTCAGTTTTAGCGTTGCGCCGTTGGTTTTTATCGCCGGACCCAGGCCGCTGGACAACATGACGTTATCCAATACGACGTTACTGACGCCGCCGCTGGAAGTATTGCGGATGTAGAGTCCGGCGGCATTACCTTGTGTAGTCAGCGTGCTGTTGCTGATATTCAACGTGCCGGTTAGCGCCCACAGTGCGTGGCTGTCTTGTCCTGCCGTGGTGACCGACAGCGCATTGCCGTTAATGACCGAACCGGGATAGGCCAATAATCCGGAGCTGTCGCTGTCGGCAGTTTCAATGCGTGCGTTATCAAGGTTAATGATGCCGCCACGGGCTGCAAAGACACCGATGCTACGCCTCCCGAGTGTGGTGATGTGCAGATTATTACCTTGTACCCGGGATTCGCTGTACAACCCGTAGCCGCCGGTGCCGGAGGTGTTTAAGCTGCTGTCTGTCAACGTGGCCGGGCCAAAATGCGCATTGAAGGCGTGCGAGCCAACGCCGTAAGTCGTGAAGGTCGCGCCGGTGACGTCAGCTGAAGAGTCTGCCGTCGCTATCCACAGTGCATCTCTATAGTTGCTTTGTGTGGTAAAGCTGCCGCCCCGAATCGAGGCCTGGGCCGCGACATTGAGATTGACGGCCATCCCTCCCTGCGTGTTGACGGTGGTGTTATCAAGCATGACTTGACCGTTCAATATGTAGATCCCATCCCCTTTCTGGGTGCTGATATTACTGTTATTCAATAAAACGCTACCCCGCCCCCCGTCGCTGTTATAGATTTCTACACCCCGATTCTCCCCGTTGGTTGAAATATTAACGGCATTCCCTTCGACCCTTCCATTACTCACTTCCAACGCCGCCTGGACTCCGGTTCCGCGTAGAAAAATATTAACGTTTTCTAACGTGGCATGGGCGAGCTCTGCATTTGAACTGGTCAGGGAAATACCTTTACGGTTTGCATCGGTGGCAACAATAGTTGAATGGCTCATTGTTAATGTGCCGTCCGTTAGGGTGACGCCGCCACTGCGAGGGCCGTTGGCTGAAATTTCCAAATTATTCAGTGATAGCCGGGCCCCGTTGCGGCCAAAAACGCCGGCACTGTAACTGCCGGCGACGGTAATATTGCCGCTGTTCATCACTAAATTCCCGCCATCAACATTGACGGCATGTGCTTGTATGCCGTTTGTCGTTAACAAGGTTCCGTCCAGCCGGGCACTGCCCCCGGCGCGGATATTCGCCGCATAAAGCGAATTGCCGATCGTACTAAAACTCAGCCCGGTCAGTGACGTTTGCAACAGGCTGCCGTCACCGGAGCTAAACAGAGGGTAATCACCGGCCGTTGTGCCGATATAGCCGTGGGTAACGTCCAGTGTTGAACCATCAACGACGCGCCAGGGTGAGGCTGCATTGACGACGGCGGAAAAACCTCCGGTGGTCGCCAGGGCTAACAAACAGCCGCGGGAGAAAAATGAAGGGGCAAAAGAGGCCATGTTACTATCCTTGAATGGTCCGATTTTTTTAATTTCATGCGAGTTGATGTATATATAAAAATTATAATCAGAAAAATTTAATTATGTTTTTATATAAATTAATTACATTGCCGTGAGGGCGGATTGCAAGGTTTCTGCTTGATGATTAATTTAATTTCGTGCTATTGCGTGTAATTATTAACCCAATTGACGTCCTGTATCAAGAGTTATCTGGCTGCCATTCTAATTATGTCGATAATATTTTATTTTGTGAATGGTGGGAATAAATGGTCGTCGTTAATTAAATCGATATTAATAATATTATAACTTGAGCGGGGGTTATTCTTGATACTCTGTTCTGGTGGAATAGAGCCTATTTTACTCAAGGGGGACGCCAACAGATTACCCCCTGTTGGCGTAAGGAGCCGCAAAACGTTGATAGCGGACAAAATGCCACCCTCAGCGTTGTGTCACCAGGACACTCTCATTAGGTCAGGGCATTTAATTCTTTCAGTAAACCGAAGGCCAGTTTCATATGATCTTCGCTAACGATAAACGCGCGTAACTGCTGGTGCTGATCAAAGCCTTTAGCGATCATTCCCTGTGGCTCAGCGACAATTGTCCAGCTCAAATCCTGCCGACGGGTTTCCCCTGCCAGCTGCAGCGGCAAGCTGGGGGTTTTCACCTTGACCAGCATGGCGGGCAGCTTCACCGCTTCCGCCGCACCCAGCAGGTTTTTTGCCAGGGTCATGGCGCTGAACTGAATCGGCTGGAGGAATGGCAACAGTTGCCCCTCGATCTCCGCGCAATCACCAAGAGCGTAAACATCCACTTGCGAGGTCTGTAAACGATTATTCACCTGGATGCCGCGATTAACCTGCAAACCGGCCTGACGCGCCAGCCCGACGTTTGGCCGCAAACCGACCGACGCTATCGCTGCATCAACCCACAATTGGCGACCGTTGCTCAGCGTGGCTTGTATCTCCTCATCATGTTGTGTCAGTGCGCCCAGTTGCTGGTTGAGCAGCAATTCTACCCCCATCTGTTGCAGAGCATGTTGCAGGCGGCAGCTCGCTTCAACCGGCATTAACCCCGATAGCAGGCTGCCGGACTTGTCTACCAGGGTGACCTGTTTACCGGCCCGGCACATGTCCATCGCCAGTTCACAGCCGATCAGCCCCCCGCCCAAAATCAACACCCGTTGCGCCTGGATCAGGGTCAATTGGCTGTCGCGGAATTCCTGTTGGCTGTTGAGCGTCAGCATTAACTCATGGCCCGGCACCGGCGGCACCATGGCCGCAGCGCCGATCGCCAAAACCAGTTTGTCGTAATGCCAGACTTGCTCTGCGCTGCGCACCATTTTTTGCTGCGTATCTATCGCCGTAATACGCGTATGGGGGTGTACCGTCAGTTGGAACTGTTCGGCGAAGTCACCGAAGCTTTGCCGGGTCAGGGCGTCAGCGGTTTGGTTTAGGCTGAATACATGGCTCAGTTCCGGTTTGTTATATTCATCGCAACTGTCGGCGGCTATCAGCCGAATAGGGACTTCGCTATCTTGCCTGCGCAGATTCTTGACCAACTGTCGGGCGGCAAAGCCGGAGCCGACGATCAGGATACCGGGGTTCATTTTGCCTCCGAAGAGAGTGGGTCGAACACCTCTTTGCCCATGGCGCATTCCGGGCACAGGAAATCATCCGGCACCTCTTGCCAGCAGGTTCCGGGCGCCACATCTTGCATAGGTTCGCCCAACGCCGGATCGTAGATCCACAGACAGACGCTGCATTGCATGCGCGGGCCAAGATCGGCATCGGCACAGGATACTTCGGGTTCAGACGCCGGCTGAACGGCAGTGACCGCAGGGGCTGACACAGTCAACGCCGAAGGAGACAATGCCCATTGGCGAGCGATATCCCGGCCATGTTGACGACAGACTGCCAGCGTATCGCCGTCAGGGCGCCATTTGGCTTTCAGCGCCAGCGTGGTTTCAAAGCCGCAATCCATCAATCGGGTTTGAATGCGGTCTACCGCGCCGCCATTCCAGCCGTAGCTGCCGAAGGCCGAAGCTTTCTTATTGCGAAAACGCAGCCCGGTTATCTCCTCCAACAGCCCTGCGACTTTCGGCATCATCACGTTATTCATGGTCGATGAGCCCACTAACACGCCTTTGGAACGGAATACGTTAGTCAGGATCTCGTTCTTGTCATGACGCGCCACGTTAAAAATCTTCACTGCCACACGCGGGTCGACTTCATTGATGCCTTGTGCCATCGCATCCGCCATCATGCGGGTGTTGTTGGACATGGTGTCGTAAAAAATGGTGATACGATCTTCCTGATAATCCGCCGCCCACTCTAAATAGCGCTGTACGATTTGGGTTGGGTTATCACGCCATACCACGCCGTGTGAAGTGGCTATCATGTCTACCGGCAGGTTGAAACCTAGGATCTCGTTGATTTTTGGCGTCACCAGTCGGCTGAACGGCGTCAGGATATTGGCGTAGTAACGCTGACATTGTTCAAACAATTCATTCTGATCGACTTCATCATTAAACAGATGCTCATCGCAGTAGTGCTGGCCAAAGGCGTCATTGCTGAACAGCACCGCATCGCCGGTCATATAGGTCATCATGCTGTCCGGCCAGTGCAGCATCGGCGTTTCAACGAAGATCAGCTGTTTGCCGTTGCCGATATCCAGGCTGTCGCCGGTGTGTACTACGTGGAAATTCCACTCCGGGTGATGATGGTGGCCGTTGATCGAATCAATGCCATTCTCGGTGCAGTAGATAGGCGTCCCCGGGATCTGCGCCATCAGTTCGGTCAACGCCCCGGCGTGATCTTCTTCTGCGTGATTGATGATGATGTAATCCAGGGTTTTAAGATCAATTTCCGCCGACAGATTTTGTACAAACTCACGGCTAAATTTATGGTCTACCGTATCGATCAGCACCGTTTTCTCTTCACGGATCAGATAGCTGTTATAGCTGCTGCCCTTTAGGGTTTTGTACTCTGTCCCATGAAAGTCACGGACTTCCCAGTCACGTTGTCCTACCCATTGGATATTGTTTTTTACCTGAATTGCCATGCTCTTTACCTTTGTTGTCAGCGACTCAATTTTGATACTTGTAATGAGCAATGGGCGTGCCAGTTTTTATCTTATTGTTTTATAAATACTAATAATTATTTGATGTCATTTTGACATCGGCGTAGCATTGTCTTTATGACTAGGCAGTGTCGGAATGACAATCATGACCCTCTCCATACAATCCCTCGCCAGCATCGCTATTGAACTGCAAAGCGGCCTGACGCAACGCGACCGCTTTCAACGTTTGATCAATAGTTTGCGTAGCCTGCTGCGTTGCGACGCTTCCGCATTATTACGTTTTGAAGGACAACAGTTCCGACCATTGGCTATCGACGGGTTGGCCCAGGACGTGCTGGGGCGGCGCTTCGCGCTGGATGCTCATCCACGCCTGGAGGCGATTGCCCGCGCCGGTGGCGTGGTGCGTTTCCCTGCGGACAGCGAATTACCGGATCCTTACGATGGGTTGATCCCAGGTCATGACCAACTGAAGGTTCATGCCTGCATTGGGTTGCCGCTGTTTGCCGAGCAGGATTTAATCGGTGCGCTGACTTTCGACAGTTTGGATCCGATGCAATTCGATCGCTTTAGCGATGAGGAACTGCGGTTAATCAGTGCGCTGGCGGCGGGGGCGCTAAACAATGCGTTATTGGTCGAAGCGCTGGAGCGACAGGCGCTGTCTCCGCTGGCCTCTCCGGGGGGAAGCTCCCCGAGAGAAAATGATGAAATCATCGGGCTTTCGCCGGTGATGCAGCAGCTCAAGCAGGAAATCAGCATCGTTGCCGGTTCCGAGCTCAACGTATTGATCACCGGAGAGACCGGGGTCGGGAAAGAGCTGGTAGTGCGGGCGATCCATCAGGGATCGGCGCGGGCGGCCAATCCGCTGGTCTATCTAAACTGCGCCGCGCTGCCGGAAAGCGTGGCGGAAAGTGAGCTGTTCGGCCATGTCAAAGGCGCATTTACCGGTGCCATTCAACATCGCGCCGGAAAATTTGAAATGGCGGATAATGGCACCCTGTTCCTCGATGAGATTGGCGAACTTTCGTTATCGTTACAGGCCAAACTGCTAAGGGTGATCCAATACGGTGATCTCCAGCGGGTGGGGGATGACCGGGTCAAGCGCGTTAACGTGCGCATTTTGGCGGCCACCAATCGTGACCTGAAACAGGCTGCGGTGGATGGGGCATTCCGCCTGGATTTATACCATCGGCTGAGCGTGTTCCCACTTGCCGTGCCGCCATTGCGTGAACGGGTCAGCGACATTGCCCTGCTGGCGGGGTACTTTTGCGAACGCTGCCGCATCAAACTGGGCTTGATGCAGTTAACGCTCTCGGTACAGGCGTTATCGGCGCTAGAACAGTATTCATGGCCGGGGAATATTCGCGAACTGGAACATTCGATCTATCGGGCGGCGATTTTAGCCCGCGCCGAGCAAAGCAGCAGCGAGCTACAACTGTTACCGGCGCATTTCACTATCAAGGCTGGAGCCTTGCCGACCAGGATCATAGATGACGCCCTGCCGGAGAGTGCTATTGGGTTGAGTCTTGCCACACTGACGCAGCATTTCCAGCGCAGCGTGATTGAGAAAACCCTGGTGGAATGCGAGATAAACTGGGCCGCCACGGCACGTAAGCTGGAGTTGGACAGCGGTAACTTGCACCGGCTGGCCAAGCGATTGAATATGAAATAAATACGCTTTTTTTATGATACCTATTTCTCATATGTTGGGCGATTTTATCAATGTTTTTTGAAAACCACACAGATGACTTTATATATGGAAATAATAATGGAAAGTGAAAAGAACACGGCAACGATGAGTTTTGAGATTTTTTCTGGCGCAGAGTAAAGATAATCAACGCCGATGCCTGCACCAGCTAATAAAACCATCCCAATTAAAACTGATATTGTCCAGTATGTTATCTTCATGCTGAAGACTTTGTAAAAAAATCGAATACTTTAAAAAATAAAGAAATGAAAAAAGAGAAAGTGGCAATGATAATGACTAATTGAGACATGCCTGCCGGCGCGGCAAAGCCTGAACCAGGGTTAAGCACACCAACGCCGCTAAGGAAAGGGCTGCTGGAAACTATAGCTAACAATACAAGTAACGATCTAATTGTCTTTATCATATATAACGCGACTCTGATGTATAAGGCGGTAGTAATAAACTACCGCCTATGGTTTCTAGTTTAGATACGGCATGAGCTACCAATTGAACCATTACAATTAGAACTTTTATTTCCGGCATTGCTATTATTATCACCATTAGAACCTTTGTTGGTGAAGCACCCACCAGCAAGTGATCCACCAATAAGTCCTAAGCCGAGACCAAGCGGTCCGCCAGCAGCTCCTGCAATCATGCCGCCGATAATGCCAGCACTACAATTTGTTGTCTCCTGACTCTGTTTCTTATAATAACCACCATTATCAGCTTTTCCACTGGTGTTGCTGGTTCTACCTCTGTTTCTGCCGCCATTATCTACACGGTCGCCACCGTTATTACCACGGCCACCGGCGATAGAGTCTAGCAAAGCTATATCAATTGTTTTCATCATCAACTCCATTTGAAGGTGTAATTTATTTTTATATTCACTTTTGAAAGGGACGGTTAATTTTTAGCTCACAACTATTTTTATATCAAGAGTTATTTTACTCAGGTGGTGAGAAATTTTAATTAATTAGTGGTTTCACTAAGTTTTATAATTAAATGGTTTTATTAAACATGGTCGATATTAATATTTATATTTAAACCCGAGCGGCATCGCCGCCCGGGGGATTATCAGCCCGCTAAATCAAATGGGTTATCAATGGATTTTGCCGGCGGGGTAAACCAGCGTGCACCTTCGTGGGTGACGTAAAAATGATCTTCAAGGCGGATGCCAAACTCACCCGGCAGGCACAGCATGGGTTCGATACTGGCGCACATGCCGACATCGAGCGGTTGCTGCTGTTTGCGGATCAGATACGGGGCTTCATGAATATCCAGCCCGATACCGTGCCCGGTGCGATGCGGCAGGCCCGGCAGCTGATAGTCCGGCCCAAATCCATAAGAAACCAGCACATCGCGTGCCGCGTCATCCACTTTATGGCAGGGCACACCGGGCGCGATAACGGCAAAAGCGGCGGCCTGCGCCTCATGCTCCGCCTGCCAGGCGAAACGTTGCCGTTCGTTGGCTTCGCCGTACACATAGGTACGGGTGATATCGGACAGGTAACCCTTATAGCGGCAGCCGGTATCGAGCAGCACGATATCGTTGTTTTGCAGCGGGTTGGGTTGTTTCACGCCATGGGGGAACGCGCTATCGGATCCGAACAGTGCAATACAGAAGTACGAGCCGCTGGTGCCCATTTTACGGTGGGCTTTATCGACGAAGTCGATCAGTTCGCTGGCGGTGATGCCAGGGCGCAATATGCTGGCCGCAGCCTGCTGCACCCGCAGAGTAATATTATTGGCGGTTTGCATCAGCGCGATTTCCGTCACCGATTTACGGCTGCGGCAATGGCCGGTGATCGGCTGGGCACTGATCAGCCTGATATCGCCGGCATATTGTTGCAGGCCGAGGAATAGGGTGACCGAAGCCGTTTCGCAAATTGCCACCTGGCGTGCGCCCGTTAGCCCGCGAGAGGCCAGTACGGTGAAGAACAACCGATAGGGATCTTCTTCCTCATGCCAGCTAAAAATTTCTGCTTCTATCACCTGTGCGTCTTTGAAGGTGCCAATTTCAAACCAGGGGGCAATATAGGCGATTTCGCCTTCGGCTGGGATCACCGCGCCGACCATGCGTTCACTCGCCGACCATTGAGTACCGGTAAAATAGCGCAGATTACTGCCGGCGTTGACATAGCAGGCGTCGATACCGTTTTCGCGCATCAGGCGCTGTGCATGCTGAATGCGTTGCCGATACTCATCGCCGGCGATTTCAGGCGGATTGTCCGTCAACGGTTGCAACTGTTCCAGGGCCTGTTGCGCCGTGCAACCGCCAATGCCTGTAGCCATGCTTCTCTCCTCGCGTAGTGTCAAATGTCAGGGCCGATGCTCCTGCGCACTAAACCTTCATCATAAGTAAACCACAGCAACAAAACTTGGCTTTATTAGATAAGAAAGTTGTCGATTACGGCACAGTTTCTTGCCTGGCATTCTGATGCGCCAGAGCGCCAACCAATTTTGCTGAAAATGGTGAGTTTAGCGAAAAAAAAATTATATTCGGTCATTATTTTATCGCTAACTGGTTATATTATCTAGATAATGCAATAACGCATCAATGTGATGCAAAAACGCTCTTGCTAATATCCATTAGCATTGCTAATTCTTAATGCCCATCGTATTAAATAAATTTATAAACTTTGGAGAGCATATTTAGCATGGCGAAACTTAATCTTTGGGCGTGCTTTCACTCCCTCGGATTATTATGTGTAAATAATTAAATTATTATCTCTATTGTGCGCACTTAATCTAATAGGTGGGTGGATGTATTCTGACGAATATATTTAATTGCCTGGGTATAAGCGATATTTTAACGAGAGTCCTTATGGAAACAAATGCCGTTGAGTCTAAATTCAGTTTTGGCTCCTATACCCGATTACTGTCCGGCCCCGGACATGCCGCGCTTTCGTTGTTTGGTTTATTGCTGCGTTTTCCCGTGGCGATGCGATCTATTAGCTGCATTATGCTGCTTTCTGCCACGACCAATTCGCTGTGGATAGCAGGCACCGTCGCCGGAACCTTAATGATTACCCAGGCTTTGGCCAGCCCGATACTGGGGGGCTTTGCTGACCGATTCAGTCAGCGAAAAGTGCTTATTGTCACCAGTTGCTGTCACATTATCGCCATAGCTTTGCTGATTGCCCTGGTGTTTCTTGATGCCCATTTATGGCTAATTATGGCCGCGGCTATTGGTATTGGTTGTTCATCAGTACCGGTTGATGGCTTTATTCGTACCCGTTGGGCGGCGATGGTCACCGATGAGGCTCTGCGAACCGCCTATGCTTTAGAAACCGTACTCGACGAGATTATTTTCTTGTTGGGGCCATTGGTTGCCATTGTGTTAGCCACGGTTTTGCACCCCGCTGCGGGGTTGGCTTTATGTGCCGCATTCACCTTCAGTGGGTCGATGGCGTTGGTGCTGCATCGGCGTTCAGAGCCGGTTATTGTGCAGAAGGTTGACGAAAAAAACCGCAGGGCTATTAGCATGATATGGGTGCGTAGCCTGATGGTTTCTTATGCGGCGGTGGGCATATTCCTTGGCTCGATCGATGTCATGATGATCGCCTTTGCCAAAGAGGTGGGCAATCCCACTCTCGCCGGAGTGCTGTTGTCTATTTGCGCCGGGGGCAGCCTGGTAGGGGGGCTCTGCTATGGTGCGATGAACTGGTCTATCCCGCAGCCACGGCTGCTGTTGCTCACATCCGCCACGCTTTTCGCAGGCACCGTTCCCCTGGTTTTCACCAGTTCCCCGTTGGTTATGGGTGTGTCTGCGTTTATCGCCGGTTTATCGGTGGCGCCGTTATTAATTACCTGCAGTAACCTGCTGGAGTCATTAACCCCGAAAGGCTGTTTATCCGAAGGCTTTTCCTGGCTTTCAAGCGCGGGGTGGCTGGGTTTTTCCTTCGGTGTCTCGGTGGGCGGGCAACTTTCAGATCAAACAGGGGCTGCCCAGGTCGCCTGGATCGCTCTGGCCGCCGGCATGCTCGCCTTATTAGCCAGTCTGTTCAGCCAATCACTACTCAGTAAGAAATCAATGCCAAGCCCCATTTAAGCCAAGGGATTCTCTCACTCTTATTACCGAGACAGGAAAACGGCCATCGTGAACCAGTTAACCACGGGTATGCCCGTTCCACGTATTAGCTTTAATGAATTTGTCGCTATGGGAGTGGAGGCTATTTTCCGAGCCGACGTTCCTGTGATTATTACTGATTTACCGCTTGATACCAGCAATAGTGCTAATGACCTTATTGCTCAACGGTTAGGTGATGACAATGTCACATTATTCCGGGAGGCGAGCAATAAGGAAAATACCGAGCGATGGCAGACCACGAAAATTCAACTTCGTGGTTTTTTGGAAAATGAAGAATACCAGCGAGACAACAGCACCTGGTACCGGGTGGTTTCCAATATTATGCACCGGCCAGAAGATATCAATACTCTTCTCGGCTTTGATGCGTTTTCGCTACTGGCTTCCCGTCGTGGTCTGAATGCGGCCAATTTATGGATAAGTTACCACGGTGTATTTACCCAAAGTCATTTCGACGAACTCGAGAACTTTAATATCGCCCTGCAGGGAAGAAAACGATTCATTCTTTACCCACCCGGCCGCCGCGATTATTACCCGCGTTCTATCCTAAAGGGATTTGGCGACAAATCGCAGGCCTTCGATTTTAACAATATTGACCCACAGCGTTTTCCACGGTTGGCAGCGAAATCCCCGCAGCGCCGCGATTTTATTCTGGAGCCCGGTGAAATGCTGTATTTGCCGCTGGGCTGGTGGCATCAGGCCGAATCGTTAGACGACCTGAATATCAACGTTAACTTTTGGCTGTGGGATCTGAAAATCCTGCGCAGGCCTTATGTTTTGTATTCCGCGCTCTACACGGCTGCCTACCGTAAGTTCAAAGGCATTTATAACTATCAACCCGAACCTGCCAAGAAGGAAGGAATTTGATGACCAGCCGCAAGAAGATCATGCCAACCAACCAATATCGCAACAACGACAAAGCAATCGGTATTGGTAATCCCTTCTGGGATATGTCAGAGCAGAACGGACTCGCAGGGATCGTCGCCGGACTCGAAAACGATCTCCTGTCCACCCCGAGTGGTCATCAATTTGTCAATTTTAGCTGCTGTTCTTACCTGAATCTGGACTCCCATCCCAGGGTGATAGAAGGGGCTATCGACGCGGTACGTCGTTACGGCGTGCTGGATCACTGCATCGCCCGTAGCAGGGTCCAGCTTCCGGTGCTCAAAGAGCTGGAGGAATCGCTCGGTGAACTGTTCCAGGCCGATGTTCTCAGTGGCGTGTCGGCCAGCAGCATCAGTGGGGGACTGCTACCGCTGATCGCCTCCGGGCATTTGGGTAACGGTGTTCGGCCGTTAATGATTTTCGATAAACATGCTCATGTGTCTTTGGCGGCGGCAAAACCCGCCTGTGCCGATGAAACCGAGGTCGTCACCTGCAATTACCACGATCTGGAGTTCATTAAGGACTGCTGCAAGAAATACCAACGGGTCTGCTACGTGGTTGACGGCAGCGATAGCCTGGGTGGCTATGCGCCGGTTAAAGAGTTAGCCGAACTGCAGGACAAATACGGCCTGATGGTGTTCTACGATGATTCACATTCTATTTCCGCCTATGGCGAACGTGGGATCGGTTACGTTCGCTCACACAGCCCGGCGCTCAATGAGAACACCGTTATGGTGGTCACGCTCAACAAGGCTTTCGGCACCAGCGGGGCGGCGATACTGCTCAACGGCTATTCACAGCCGATGTTGCGCCTGGTCGAGCGCTTTGGCGGCGGACTCAACTATTCGCAAAATCTGAACACGGCGGCCATCGGTGCCAGCCTGGCCTCTGCCGAAATTCACCGCACGGCAGAACTGCCGATGCTGCAAAAGAAATTGTACGACAACATTGCGCTGTTCGATTCCCTGATCCCGACCGAGCAGAGCGGCAACGCCTACCCGATCCGACTGGTGCCGATGAGCGATGAAACGGTGATCAGCGAAGGGCGTCAGGTGATAGAAGCCGGTTTCTATGTCTCACCGGTATTCTTCCCGATCGTCGCCAAAGGCACTGCCGGTCTGCGGGTCATGATGCGTGCCGGGCAAACAGAAGATCAAATTCGCCGTTTGTGCAAAATACTGGCTGAAGTAAGGGCTCCCCAATGACGGATAACACACGCGCCATTCCGCGCAGCATTCTGTATACGCCCGCCTTGTCGCTCAACCGGGTAGTCAAGGCGCTGACTTATGACGCCGATGTCCACCTGATCGATCTGGAAGACTCGGTTCCCGGCCCGTCGAAGGCAGAAGGGCGGATTATCTGCCGCACCGCTCTTGATAATGCCCCTCCGTCGGCGAATATTGCCGTGCGCATCAACGCGCTGGGTACGGTTGATGCGCTGCATGATCTGGTGATGCTCTGTGGTAGCGGCACCGCGCCGGGGTTTATTGTCATGTCGATGGTCAGGTCACCTGCCGAGGTGGTTTTTTTGCGTGAGACTTTTGCCTCTGCGGGCAAGCACCCGGAGATTTACCTGACGATAGAGACCGTTGAAGCCATTACCGATCTCGATGACGTCGCGGCCGTAGCCGATGGCCTGATTTTTGGCTCTGCGGATCTGGCGGCCACGCTGGGCGTACCCATCACCTGGTCGGGAATGCTGGCGGCACGTCAGGCGATGGTTCTGGCCAGTGCCAGACACGGCATTGGTTGCATTGATACCGCCAACTATCGTCTTTCTGAACCCGAGGTGCTGGCTCACGAAATCCAGAACATCAGGGATCTGGGCTTCCACGGTAAAGCTACCGTGCACCCCAGTGAGCTTGAGCCGATCAATTCAGCCTTACGGCCTAACGAAGGCGCGTTATTGGCGGCGCGCCGCATCACCGAGGCGGTCAAGGCTGCGCAAGGGGGCATTGCCTTGCTCGATGGTCATATGGTGGGGCCACCCTTCGCCCGCATGGCCCATACCACCCTGGGATTAGGCCAGGCCTGGGCTGCTCGTTTTAACAGGAGCAACTCATGACGCTCTCCGTTGCCGTGATAGGGACCGGCGCCATAGGGATGGATCTGGTCAATAAAATATATCGCTCATCCTGGCTGCATTGTGGGCTGGTGGCAGGGCGTAACAAGGACTCGGCCGGTTTGGCGATTGCCACTGAGCTGGGTTGCCCGATCAGTGCCGGCGGTATCGACGCCATTCTGGCTGCCCCTAAGCCATTCGATGTGGTGTTCGACGCCACCAACGCCATGTCACATGTCAAACACTGGGAGTTGCTACGCCCGCTGGGTACGTTGCTGATCGACCTGACTCCCAGCCACCTGGGGAAAATGATCGTCCCCACGGTGACCGGTACCGAAGCCCTGACCGATCGCAATGTCAGTTTGATCAGTTGCGGTGGGCAGGCGTCGATCCCGATCCTGCATGCCCTGAGCCGGCATTTCCAAATTAACGACATCGAGGTGGTGGCGACCGTAGCCAGCAATATTTTGGGGCGAGCGACCAGAGTCAACATCGATGAATACGTAGAAACCACGCAGATTGCGCTCAGCGCTTTCACCGGCGTGGCAAATACCAAGGCGATCCTCAATATCAGCCCGGCCACTCCGCCAGCCATGTTCAGGGTCACTATATTTGCCGATATTCCCGGCGTGACGGCAGAACAGATAACCCCGGTGGTCACTGCGGCGGCGGCGGCGGTGCGGGAGTTTTCGGCGGGTTATCGGTTAACGGCGCTCAAGGTGACCGAAGGGCGAGCGTCAATCTCGCTGGAGGTGACGGCCAGCAGCAAGGTCATGCCAGAATACGCGGGCAACCTGGACCTGATTAATTCCGCTGCCATTCTGGTCGCCGAACAGTATGCGCACTATCGAAATAAAGCGGAGGTGGCCAATGACTATTCTCATTAACGATTCAACCCTGCGCGATGGTCAGCATGCGGTAAAACACCAACTCACTGCGGCGCAGTTGCGAAGCTACGCCACTGCGGCGGACAAAACCGGTGTGGCGATGGTTGAAGTCGGCCACGGTAACGGGCTGGGGGCTTCCTCCTATCAGGTGGGGCGTGCGGCATTGAGTGACGAAGAGATGCTGACCACCGTGCGCGAGTCTTTGCAAAACAGCAAGATGGGGGTGTTTATGTTGCCCGGTTGGGGCACCATCGCCGACTTGACCAAAGCTCTGGCTTACGGCACGGATGTGGTGCGCATTGGTACCCATTGTACCGAGGCTACGCTGGCCGAACGCCACCTGGGTTGGCTGCGGGAACAGGGCGCTGAGGCTCATGCGGTGCTGATGATGAGCCATATGGCCACCCCGGCCGAGTTGGCTGAGCAGGCGGCGTTACTGGTGGGTTACGGCGCCCAGGCGGTCGGCATTATGGATTCGGCCGGCAGTCTTTTGCCGCAGGATGTCACCGCACGTATTACGGCCATGCGCATGCAGGTAAAGGTGCCGCTGATTTTCCACGCGCATAACAACCTGGGCATGGCGGTGGCGAATTCGCTGGCCGCCGTTCAGGCGGGCGCCGGCATTATTGACGGCTGCGCTCGTGGGTTTGGTGCCGGGGCGGGCAATACCCAACTGGAAGTGCTGATCCCGGTATTGGAACGACTGGGTTTCAACACCGGCATCGATCTCTATCATTTTCTGGATGCCGCCGATCTCGCCGCCAGAGAGTTAATGGTGGTTCCGCCGATGATTGACTCTCTGGGCATCGTCAGCGGTCTGGCCGGTGTCTTCTCCGGCTTCAAAAGCCCGGTGCTAAACCATGCAGGCAGCGCCGGGGTGGATGCGCGCGATGTCTTCTTCGAACTGGGACGACGACAAATTATTGCCGGGCAGGAAGACCTGATCGTTGAGGTCGTCGCCGAGCTGAAGAGGGCGGCCTCATGACCATGTTAATCATCGACGCCGCTGAAATGGCGGGGGGTGATCGTCTGCGACAGGTGATGATCGCCCTGAGTGACGTGTTCCAGGATTTACGTAGCGGTAAAGAACAATCACCGCCGCGCACCTTACTGGACCATGGCCGTTCAGAGATGCTGGTCAGCCCGGCCAGCTGGCTGAAACGCGGTGTCGCCAGCGTCAAAATCACTACGCTCACGCCGGGTAATTCCGCTCACGGACTGCCGCTGATCCACGGCGTGGTGGTGCTGACCGACATCAATACCGGCCAGATGCTGGCATTACTTGACGGCGCAAGCTTAACGGCAGTTCGCACCGGCGCAGTGGCCGGTTTGGCGACCGACCTGTGTGCTAATGCCGATGCCGGCAACCTGGCCATTCTGGGGGCCGGGGTACAGGCCCGGGCAGTGCTGCTGGCAATGCTTGCCGTTCGCCCGATCCGCAAGGTGCGAATCTTTTCCCGCACGCCGGCCAGAACCGATCTGTTCGTGCAGTGGGCGCGAACCGTTACGGCGGCAGAGATTACCCTTTGCCATAGCGTGTTCGAAGCCGTGCAGGGGGCGGATATCATCTGCACCACCACCTCAACCTCATCTTCCCAACCCTTGATTGAGGCCGATTGGGTAACGCCGGGGGCGCATTTGAATATTATCGGCGGCACCCATGAAGAGGCTATTGAGGTTGCTCCTGCCTTGCTGAAAACGGCGTTTGTGGTGGTGGAAACCGCCGCTGCCGCCAGGGAGGACGCAGGAGAGGTGCGAACCGCCCTCACGCAGGGTTACCTCCAGCCTGAAGATCTTAATGAACTTGGCGCCGTCATTCTTGGCGAGTCTGCTGCGGGCGAAGGGCAGACAACCTTGTTTCGCAGTGTGGGGTTGGCGATTGAAGACACGGCCGCCGCGATCGCACTCTATCCATCCACAGAGAAGAGACCATGCTAAGACGAGTTGGCGAAAATGAGTACGTTGAAGAACACGGTGGCGACTACGAGGACTTCGAGCCTGGCATGACCATCAAACACTGGCCGGGGCGCACGCTTTCAGAAGCCGACAACACCTGGCTAACCTTGCTGACCATGAACCAGCATCCGTTGCATTTCGATCAGGCCTATGGCGCCCAGGTTGAATATGGCCGGGTATTGGTGAACAGCAGCATTACCCTGGCGTTGGTCAGCGGCATGACCGTGCAAGCCTTGTCCGCCAGAGCCGTGGCTAATCTGGGGTGGGAAAAAGTGCGTTTGAAAGATCCGCTTTTTGTCGGCGATACGCTGTATGCCACCAGCAAAATCCTGGCAAAACGGCCTTCAAAATCCCAGCCGAACAAAGGCATTGTCACGGTTGAAACCCTGGGTATCAAATCCACCGGCGAGACGGTGATTACTTTTGAGCGGTCGTTTATGGTTCTGCGACGGGATTATATTGCCGCCCAATCTTCGTCCTCGCAGGATTAAATGCCTGGCTCATCCCCGTTGATCACCGCAGCGGGGATGAGCAGAAAAAATCATGAAATGAAAGCACTGTTACCCAGCCTGAGATCTGCGTGGCAACTCTGGTTGATAGTCCTTCAGGGCTGAGGGTTGTGTACTATGTTTTCTGTTTGCAGCACGCTACACGCCGCTTCCGGTCGTGAGCGCAGCGGAGAGAACAGATGAACAAACGGGAATTAGAAAGCGCGATTGTCACCGATTTTTCCAAACGCATGAGCTACGGCGACTATCTGTGCCTGGATCAACTGCTGGACTGCCAACATCCGTTGTCCAACCCGCAGCATCATGATGAGATGCTGTTTGTGGTGCAGCACCAGACCTCCGAACTGTGGATGAAGTTAATGCTGCATGAGCTGCAGGCCGCGCGGATATTGGTGCAGCAGGACAAACTCAGCCATTGCTTTAAAATCCTGGCCCGGGTCAAACAGATCCAGCGTTTGCTGTTTGAGCAGTGGGCGGTGCTGGAAACCCTGACACCGTCGGAATACGTTGAATTCCGTGACGTGCTGGGCAACTCATCGGGTTTCCAATCCCATCAGTATCGCTCGATTGAATTTTTGTTGGGCAACAAGAATGCCGCCATGCTGGCGGTATTCAGCAACGATGCGGATAAACACGCCGCGCTGAAGGCGATCCTCGAGGCACCCAGCCTGTACGATGAATACCTGCTCTACCTGTCACGTCACGGCCTGCCGATTCCGCAGGAGTGTATCGAACGTGACTGGACCCAGCCTTACCAGCGCAACCCGGACCTGCTGCCGGCGTTTAAAGAGATCTACGACCACCCGCAAAAATATTGGGAAGCCTACGAAATGGCCGAGAAGCTGGTGGATATTGAGGAGAGCTTCCACCTGTGGCGTTTCCGCCATATGAAAACGGTGGAGCGGATTATCGGCTTTAAAACCGGCACCGGCGGTTCCAGCGGTGTCAGCTTCCTGAAAAAGGCGCTGGAATTGACCTTCTTCCCGGAACTGCTGGATGTGCGAACCGAGATTGGTGCCTGAACGGTATCCCGTATTAGCGCGAGGAGAGGGCGATGACGATAAGAATTGAAGATAAATCAGCGGAAAGAGTGGTGGGTGTGCGAGTGGTCGGGCCTTATCCGCAAACCATCCCTCAGGGCTGCCAACGGCTGATGGCCTGGCAGCAGCAACACCAGGTGCCATTAGGGAAGTGGCTGGTGCTGTACTGGGACGATCCGGCTGAAGTGGCGCCCGAGCGACTGCGGGCCGATGTGGTGTTTACCGTGGCGGATGATTTCGTATTGCCGACGTCGGGCAGTGAGGGTTTTGCGTTACAAACCCTGCCCGCCGGGCAATATGCGATTTACAACGTGCGCGTCAGCGACGGGGATTTCGAGCGGGTATGGGGTGATTTCTATCAGCGGGAACTGCCGGCCAGCGGCTATCAGCCAGTAGAAGGGGTGAGCTATGAGCACTACCTTAATGACTGCGAGGCGGATGGTTACTTTGACCTGGATATTTACCAGACGGTGAAAAAAGGCTGAGTTTGCGGTGCAGGGAAGGGAAAATGCTGAGGCATCAGGGAGAGAAAAGGGGCTGAACCCGGCGAATACCGGGCTCAGCTCTCTTATTATCGGCTAGAAGGTACTGGCGATTTCATACATTAACTTCATATGCGCCCTTGAGATATCCGTCGTGCCGCTATCACTGATGACCGAGACATACTGCTGCTCACTGGTTAACAGGATTTTGGCTTGTAACGGCGCGGATCGTTCGTTCAGGGTGGTAAATAACAGAGTTTCAATGCGATCCAGATTCGGATCCGCTCTGCCCCTGGCCTGGTCCGTATAACGTCTGCCCATATAGAGCTCGGCATTACTGCGGCATTTGTCTTCATCCTTGATGATTTTTATCCGCGTTTCGTTAACGAACTCAATCAGCTTGATCCTCGCCTTGGCCGTTCTTTTGGTTGCTTCCAGCAAGTCCTTATTGTCCGTCTGCTGACGCTCGGACAAGGTATTTCTAAGCATCAACAGGCCGGCGCTGACGATACCGGTCGCGCCGATCGTCGTCATGGCATACCGGACATAGATGTTGGTCATCAGCGTGTCTGCTGCCTGAGCGGCGGCGATCGCCGCATAGGTAGCCCCCGCGCCTGATAATGCGCCCACGGCACCTACTGCCTTGGCGGCATAATCATAGTTACTCTTTTGCCTGTCGTCATAGACGTTGCCTCCATAACCCCGCAGCGAGGTTTTATATTTTTGGAAGAAACCAGAGTTCTCTTGCAGAGTGGTATTGTTGCCATTATTTAATAGCCCCATTTCCATCTCGTTGGTGTTATCTTCACCATTGCGCTGGGCATCACTGCTCTGGCGCAATCGTTCGAAACTGGACATGATTGCCCGTTCGGAGTCATTCTCATACTGGTTGAGCGCTGTATTATCCAGCTCATTAACAAAGGCGATAATTATCCGCAGCTCGTCAGCATTGTATACCGAGAGATCGTTGAGCAGATTATCTATCGCCAGCGTTGGGTCTGCCATAGTGCTGCCCTCGATTAAATCTCTTTATTCTGTTTAATATCCCAACCGGCTTTGGTTTCTGCACCCTTGGTGCCGCTGGCGCTTTGCTCCCAGTAATGCAGATTGACCTTGGAAGCCTGAAAACGATATTTAACCAGGATATTGTCGGTGTGCCCAACACCGGTAAAGTCCGCCATACTGACCAGGACATCTTCCAGCACGATCCTGGTATATTCGACCTGGGTGCCCCCGGCCTTGCAGATAGAAAGTTCTACTTTGGTTACATGTTTACCGCTGGAGCAAAACTTCAGAATGGCCGGTGTAGATTTATCAATAAGTGCCTGCACCTCCAAATCCTTGAAGTTTACTTTCCCCGTCCCGCCGCCACCGCCTACGGCCATATTGCCAGACTGGGTCGCCCCCCAGTTGAATGACAGAATATCAGTCCAATTTTTGTGATTCGAATCATTAGATTCGCCAGTAACCCCGTCAACCTTCAGAAATGAGTCAATTGCCATTTTGATACCTATATGAAATTGATTAATTTGCATTGGCGAAGCGGATTTATATCCATCAAGGCCAATAAGTGAGGTGATACTTCTGGGCAGTTACAGCATTTGCTAATACGCCCGGAATTAAACTTGAACCAAATATTAATGGTGATTGCAACGGCTATAGGTGGGTATCTCTCCTTTGGTTTTTAGGGTGAGTTTGGTTGTGCAGCGCAGAGAAGTCGCACTACCACAGGTTTTTGGATTTGCGGGTGAATTAACGAATGCTTTTTATAAATAACTTATTGATTAGATAGAATGTTTTATATTTTATGATTTTCGTTTTTATTCACCAACCCAGACAGGTTCAGTGCATCACAAAGCTAAAGGTCGATATTTAGGGTTAAACCCAATCGAAGAGAGACCGGCATGCCATCGCGGGTTGCCTGCTGCAGTCGGAAACATTCCCTATGACTGGTGCTTCTTTAGGGTGTGTCAAACAAGTCTGGGCTGGTTCAGCATGCTACTAATCCTGAAGGATCTTTTAGATTACTTCAGGATTATTTTAGTTAATTAACATCCATACTTAACTAAATTCTAATGAGATCAGTGATGTTATTTACTTTACAATTACTTCTAGAGAAAGATATCGATATGTCAGTTTCGTCTCTATTATATTTAACTTCATATCCACCAGGAGGTAATTTAATCATTATACCAGCCATGTAATCAGAGCCGTCTGGTTCAAGGTCACCACCACTCACATCCTCCCCAGCACCGATGAATACGTCTCCAGATGGGACGTTTAAAAAGAATGAGTCACGATCTCCATTTATCTCATCAATGATTTTAACTGTGTAACTACCATCGTCTCCTAAATTTAAAAAAAGCACATTACCTTTATTAATCTCATCTATTTCATCCTCAGGAATGCTCCACCAATCAGGTGAGTCACTAACTCTATGCTTTAGAGAGGACAAGTCGTAAATTACCAGAGTTGCTGTATCTGTTGAAAATGAGAAGGTTTTATTCATCATTACCTCTAATTAAATATTATTTCACTTATCCGGTCTCCAGGTTGAAGCCCAGCCTTCCGCCCAGCATTTTTTAACGAACTACCAACACTTTTATTTATAGATTCATTCAGCATTTGTAGACGTTGTGTTGGTGAACCACCAACGATTAAATCAACAGGATGATCCGCATTCAACTTAGTTAAATCTGCAGGCTTGCCGAACATCTTTTCATAGCGTGATGACACAGCTTGGCGATATGAACTCTGAACCGAAGAGATCCTCACATCATGAGTTCCTGGGGACCAAACTAACTCACCTCTTTGAGCTGCACGATTTAGAGAGTTCTGTTTTTTCATAAACTGCCTTTCTAGATACTTTCTTTCAGTATCCGTTAAGTTCGAGCTACTCAATATTTTGGGCTTATTAACAGATAATGATTTTCCGGTAGAACACTTGCTCAAACCCAGCGGATCCACCCACCCCAAAGGGTTCGGTGCATACTGATAAAGGTTTATCCCACCCGCCAACCCAATCGGGTCGTGCTGGGTAAATCTGCCGATATCCGGGTCGTAATAACGGAACAGATTGTAGTGCAATCCGGTTTCGCGATCCAGATATTGGCCCTGCAGGCGCAGGTTTTGGGAGTAATCCAGATGCTGCTGATTTTCTTCATACTTTGTTTTGCCCCAGGCGCTGCTGTGGCCTTGCCAGCGTAGGGTACCGTCGCTGTCGGTCAGGCTTTCCGGTTCGCCGTTGGGCGCGGTGTGGAAGTAAAACACCTGCGCCTGCGGCCCGCCGTCGATACGTGCCAGTGGCTCATAGCTTCCCTGATCGGCATACACATAGGTGAGCGGCATGCCATCGCGGGTTTCCTGCAACAGTCGGAAACCTTCCCACAGGAAGGTGGTGATCTGGCGCTTGCCGCCCGGTTGGCGCAGGTCCTGGCTTTGCAGCCATACCTGTTTTTGCGTGCGCCGTCCGAGTGGGTCGTAACGGAACTGCACATGCTGCAAGGGTTCGCTGCGGTGCAGGCTGTAACGTACCACTTCGCAGAGTCGGTGTTCGGCGTCGTAACGGTACTGCCAGCGGTAGTGACCCTTGCGTTTTTCCACCGTGCGGCCAAAGGTATCGTAACGGTAATCGATGCCTTGATAGTGCATAACGCGGTTATGCCGCTGGCGGAATTGCCCCTCATCCAACAGGTTGGAGGCCGGATCGTAGCGGTAGCGCTCGGTGTCTGGCAAGGTGCCGTCCTGGCTTAGCAGACGGCCTGCGGCGTCATAGTGATAACGCTGATAGGCGAACGGGTTGGCGTTCTGTTCTTCGCGCGTCAGGTTATTTTGATAGTCGTAGAACCACTGCCGCGAACTGCTGGCAGGGGCCGGACGTTGGCGATTGTCGTGAAAAATCTCCCGGCGATCTTTGCGGCCGAGCCGATCGTAGTGCAGCCGGCTGGTCAGTCGGCCCTGGGTGCGGCTTAACTCACGGTGCAGGTTGTCACGCTCGAATTCGCTAATGGTAACGTCATCCAGCGCCACCTGCAGCAGGTGGCCGCTGCCGTAGTACAGCGAACGCAGGGTGCGGCCGTCGGGCAGAGCAATTTGCGTGCGGTTGCCCATCGGGTCGTAAGCGTAGTTTAGCGTGCCCTGGTTACCTTGCTCACTGAGCACTCGACCCAACAGGTCATAGCTGAAGCTGGCTTCGCTCTCCGCTTCCGTCTGGTAATCCCGCCATACATCGCCGCGATAGAAGGCAGCGTGCAGTAACTGGCCGACCGGATTGTAGCGATAGCGGGTTTCCCCGTCCGGCGTCTGCTTGTTCAACAGTTGTCCGGCGGCGTCATGGCTGAAGTAGTGTGAAAAGGCAGCAGGCGTATTGGCTGCAAAGATGCGCTCAATAACCCGACGGCACTCGTCATAACGATAGCGGGTACTGATACCGTCCAGCCCGGTCTCTTCCTGCAGCAGGTTGGCCGCTGTCCACTGGAAGCAGTAGCTCTCGCCGTTCTCATTGCGCAGGGCGGTCAGCCGACCACGAGTATCGTAGCTGCGCAGCACTTCGCCATCGAGCGGGTTGCGGGTGGCCAGCAGGCGGCCGACGCTGTCGTAACGGTAATGTGTCAGGCGACCATCGGCCCCCTGGTAATGCACCAGCTGACCCTGTGCGTTCCAGCCCAGTTTCTCCTGCCAGCCTTCGGCACGCTGCAACTGTGTCAGGCGGCCGACGTTATCGTAATGGTAACGGGTTCTCTCACCGGCGGCATCGGTGACCTCGGTTAACCAGCCTTGTGGCAGGTAGCTGTAGGTGGTCTGTTTACCTGAACAATCGCGGGCGCGGATCAACTGGCCGTGTTCGTCATAGGCGAAATGGCTGATGCCGCCGTTGGCGTCGACCGACTGTACGACCTGGCCGTAGTCATCGCGCAAATAACGCTGGGTGTGACCGAGTGCATCGACGTCGGCTACCAGCGCGTGGCGCTGATCGTAATAAAAATACTGTGTGCCACCGTTAGGTGCTTTGATACTGACCGGCAGCGCGCGCTGTGGCAGCCATTGTGTCAGGCGGATATTGCCGAGAGGATCTTGTTCTTCGACCAGGTTACCGGCTTCGTCGTAACGAAATTGCCAGCCATGGCCCAACGGATCCTGACTCGCGACCAGCATATCTTCGTCGTTCCACTGGTAGCGCCAGACTTCACCGCGCTCGTCGGTGTATTCGGTAATCAACTGCTGGCTGTTCCAGCGGTGGCTGTGTTGCAGACCATCGTATTCGGTGACGGTGGTCAGGCCTGCCGCCAAATCGTAATCTATGGTGCAGCCGCTTCCGGCTTCATCGCGGTGTTCCACCACCCGCCAGTCGTCAAACATTGCCCAGCGATATTCGAAATAGGGGCTGCCCGCCTGTTGATGGCGGGTCAACAGAGACTGATCGTTATAATGGAACTCGCGGGTAATCAGGCCACCGGCGTCAACCACCTGGTGAAGATCGCCGGTGTCGTTATAGCAATAGCGTACCCGTGTCTGCTGGTTATGGCACAGTGCCGTAACGCGATCGGCAAAGCGAGCATCGGCGTATTCCAGTTGCAACGTCATGGCGTTGGCACTGTCGCTGATCTGGCTCAGACGTTGTTGTTCGTCGTAGCTCAACAGCAGCGCGTTGTCATATTCGTCGCTCAGCGACATTAGCCGCAGGCGAGAGGGCTCCTGTGGTAGCGGGACAAACAGCCGCCACACGCTGCCATCGGTATCGGCGATGACCAGTTGGCCCTCTTCACCGCTGCGGAACATCAGCCCTTCACCGGCGCTGAAGCTGGGTTTGTTCACTTCGGGTAGCGGGAAGCGCAGTTCGCGGCCGGTTTCATCATGCAGGCAGCATTCGACACCGCCTTTGCCGTCGTCAGCCAGATCGACCCAGGTTTCAAACGGTGTACGCCAGCCGTGACCGAACAGGCCCTGATAGCGGTTACGGCTGTTGTAATTACGCTGCCAGACCAGTGGGAAGCGCGCCGACAGCAGCAGATCGATATCCTCTTCGCCGTTCAGGACCTTGGCACCGGTGGCAGCGTGTACTGGATTAAACGCGGCGTGGATCGCTTCCCCAAGCGCATTGGCACCTGCCGCCGCCAGCCCGCCGCCAATCATGCAGGGCAGGTTCTTGACCAGTTTGGACGGGTTGCCGAGCAGCAATGGCAGTACGGTCAGCGCCAGGCCGATACCTGGCAGTTTGCCGCTTTTGATATCCCGCACCACAACCGCATCGCCGCCGATCAGGACATTCTTTGAAACGTCGGTCGAGACCTTGGCTTCACAGGTTGAACGGTCGTTACTGCGCACGGCTGGTTGACCGTTAATGAATACCTTGCCGGAACCTTCCGCCAGATATTGCGGGCTGGGGTGCTTGTCGCAAGCGATCTTGTCTTCTTCCAGCGCCTGGCTGGGCAGGCTGGGACCGGCGACGCTGGGCTGCCACAACTGGGAAATGATATTGCCCCCGGCGGCCAGCAGCTCAGAACCGTAATCCCAAAAACTTTGTGGCGGTTGCGGCGCGGGCAGGGCTTTGATCTCATCAGCTGTGAGCAACCGCCCGGCGGCACGAGCGGCCGGTTTGGCGTTAGTGAACACATTGGCCGATCCTGTGAGGATCACGCCAGAGACCACCGGGGGAAACAGCCAGTTGGCGACGGTGTCACAACCGTTGCTGATATGTTCGCCGACGCCGGTCAGGCTGGCGGTGAAGCCGACGATCAGACCGGCACCGACACAGCCGGAAGCCGCTGTTGCCGCCGCACCCAACACAGCCACACCCGCCAGTGCCGGAGCTGCCGCTGCCGCTGCGGCCGCAACGGCGGCTGTCGCCAGTGAGTAAACCGCGACCTCGGCAACGGCGCTGGCGATGTCCGCCAGCGGGCTGGTATGGATCAGTTCGTCATCCTTTCTTGCCGCCCAAATATCGCTCATGGTTATCGGTCATCCTGTCCGGTCAATGCCAGCGAAGCTTTCACCAGCTGCCATTCATGGTCATCCTCGCGGGTGAAAGGCTTCATTGAGGAATACGTCACGATCAGCAGCGTCTGGCTCCCCTCGGGCTGTGCCGCTAACTGATGCTGATGATGGTGGTGGCCGGCGCGGATGAAATTGCTGGTGACCTCGATAGCCCGGATAAGGTGGTTTGGCCCGACGCTGATGCGCTGGCGTGGTGACTGCTGCAAATCGGTGATCTGCGGCAACAGCGCCTGCCACTGTTTTTCAAATTCGTCTTCCAGCGTGCTGTCCTGCGGGATCGCGCCACGGGTGATCACCAGAGAAGCGCCGGTCTGCGGGTTTTTGAGGATATTGACGGTGCAGTCCTGCCAAGGGCCGGTGGGCAGGATGAAATGACCTTCCTGGAAAAGATAATTCATGGGTATTCTCTAAACGTGTTGAGGGCCGAAAAGTTCGGCGGTCAGGATTTTGGGAACAACTGGTCGACGGCACCCTGGATTGCCGTTTTGTGATCAGGCCCTGGGGCGGCAGTGCGCGCGGCACCGCCCGGTTGGTTGAGTTGCAGCTTGCCGCCGGTGTTGATCTCGCCGTCGTTTTTGACCGTGATGTTAAAGCTGGTACCGGTGATATTGATCTGGCCATTGGCCCGCAGCTCAATGACACTTTCCCCGCATTCCAGCCGCAGTGACTCCCCGGAGCCCAGGGTGAAGGCGTCTACCACATTGTCGGCGCGCGTTTTGCCGGTCAGCGACGAAGCGTCGCCTTTAACCCCGGTCGCCTGGTTGAGCACCACCCGTTGCATCTGATTGCCGCCGACCAGGTGCGTATGGTTTTTATCGATGGTATGGCTCTCATCGTTCTTCACCTGGGTGTCCATGTTGCGTTCCGCCTGGATCCACACCTGTTCCGAACCGGCTTTATCCTCAAAGCGCAGGGCGTTGGCGTTGTCGGCGGTGCCATCCTTGGTGCGGCTCATAAAACCCATCTGGGTTGCGGCGGCCGGCAGTGCCCAGGGCGGCATACTGGCGTCGTTATACACGCGACCGGTCACGATCGGCCGGTCCGGATCGCCATTGATAAAGTCCACCACCACTTCGTCGTTGACGCGCGGGATCTGTACTCCGCCATAACCCTGGCCGGCCCAGGCGCTGGACACGCGCACCCAGCAGGAGCTGCCATCGTCTTTGGGCCCGAAGCGATCCCAGTGGAATTTCACCTTGATGCGGCCGTATTTGTCGGTCCAGATCGACTCACCGGCCGGGCCGACCACTTTTGCCGTCTGCGGGCCGTGAGTTTTTGGCCAACTGGCCTGTTGCGCCGGGTGCCAGGGAATATCCGCCGGCAGCACGGTGAAATCGATACGGTGTTCGCTGTGCTGATCGTCGCCGCTGGCGTAGCGGTTTTCCTTCAGGTGATATTTGGCCTGCAACGTCAGATATTCCCGGTTGTCGTCCGCATGCGGGGCGTTATACAGCGTGAAGGTGCTGCCGGGGGCAATGCCCAGTGCGGTAGCGGTGCCTTCAATCTGCTGATGCTCGGCCTGCCAGGCTTCCTGACGGATACGGGCGTAGAATTCCCCCTGCTGATGCTCGGTATAGCGGCCCGGCCAGTCGTAAACGTCAATCTGGCCCGGCGTCGGTGAGGCGGGGTTCTGACGTGCCTGGAACAGCCAGGCATTGGGTTTGCGGAAGTCGTAATCGTCGAGGCTGTAAATACCCGGCGTGACGTGATCGGACAGGGTCCACTGGCTGATGCCTTCTTCGCTGGTACTGCCGCCAGACGGCGTCAGGTGGTAAGGGATCATCTCATAGCCGGGATAGGGCTGATGATGGTGGGGCGCATCGCCCAGCACCAGGGTGTGCTTGCCCATCTCGTGTTTGAAATAGTAATAGATACCCTCCAGCTCCATCAGCCTGCTGATGAAGTTGAAGCTGCTCTCGTTGTACTGCACGCAATAGCCCCACAGGCGGTAGTCGCCCGTGAGCTGGTCTTCCAGCTGAACATTATGTTCGGTCAGCAGGGTTTTGACGATCTGCGGCACCGTCTGTTCCTGGAAGATGCGGAAGTTGCGGTCCTTGGTCATCGGCCACAGATCCGGCTGCACGTGCAGGTTGTACACCGCATAACGGGTGCCGCCGATCTCTTCGCTGCTGACGGCGATCGACGTGATCTTGCCGTTCAGGTAGCGGGGCGGGCCAAGAAAACCCTGGGTCGGGATCTCCAGCGTCAGGGGTTGGCCCAGCAGCGCTTTGCGGTCGAGGCGGGCGTTTTTGCTCAGCAGTTCGATGGCGAAATCGAAGGGTGAGGAAAGGGCTTCAGTCCCTTCCAGCGAACGGAACAGCAATGACTCCTGGCCCAGTGGCGTATGCGCAATAATACGATCCAGCATGAGAACGTCCTCTGTGAATGACGCATGCGTCAATCTCATGAAAATACGGTGAAGGCCCGCGGTGACGGGCCGGAAAAGCGGAGGGTTAGCCTGCGATGACCGGGTTGACCAGCCAGGTGCCGGCGTTCTCTATGCTGAGCTGTTGGCGGCGTAACTGGTCGTTATGGCGGATTTCCAACTGATAGCTGCCCGGTGCCAAATTCAGGCGGGCAAAACCGTTGTCACCGGGGGTCACCTGCTGGGGTTTGCCGTCCAGGCTGACCTGCTCACCGGGTTGCAGTTTGAAATACACCAGTGCCACCGGCGGTGGTGCCGGAGGGGTCTGGGCTGCAGGCGGCTGTTCGGCCGTCTCCGGTGCGCTTGGTGGCGGCGTTATGGGTTTATCCACCGCTGCACTGTCTGGCGTATTGGCCGCTATCGGGGCAGGGGTACTGTCGCCGCCGCTTAGCCAGGCGATGACGCCGATCACCAGCAAAGCGGCCACTCCTGCACCTGCCATCATCGGGCGTGTGAGCTTCATGCCGTGCGCGGTAACGGCGCCTGCCGCTGCGGCACCGGCGGCCGGGTTGGTGGCAACCAGCAGGTTTTCCGGTGCGGCGGCCGGGGTGCTGATGATTTCGTTTTCATCGGCAATCGGCAGATGCAGCAGTTCGGCCATTTCGTCGATGGTTTGTGGCCGGTCTTCCGGTTTCAACGCCAGCGCATGGTCGATAGTGCGCAGCAGTTCCAGTGAATACCCCGCCGGGCGCCGCTCGGTCAGCGGTTGGTAGCTGTCCTCGATGCTGCGCACCACGCTGACCGGCGGCGGTGAACCGACGATCAGCGTATGCAGCACGGCGCCCAGAGCGTAAATGTCGGTCCAGGGGCCTTGTTCACCGTCGCTGTTCTCGGTGTATTGCTCAATCGGCGCGAAGCCCGGTTTGAGCATGATTTCCGTTTCGTCGGACAGGTTGCCGATCTCTTTGCGCGCTGAGCCGAAGTCCAGCAGCACCGGCAACTGGTTTTCCTGGATCTGAATGTTATCCAGCGAAATATCGCGGTGCAGATAACCTTCCTGATGGATGGTGTTGATGGCGCTGAACAGCGGTGGCAACAGTCTGCGGATCCAGGCCTCGTCGATTTTCTCCGGCTGCTGCGCCTGCAGGTTCTTCAGGGTAGTGCCGCTGTAAAACTGGGTGCCCATGTAGGCGGTACCGTTCTCTTCCCAAAAGCGCAGTACGTGCAGCAGCCCTGGATGTGAGAAACGCGCCAGCAGGCGGGCTTCCTGAATAAAGCTGTTTAACCCGGCCTGGAAGGTTTTGCTGAAACGCTCACCGCGTAGCCCGATGCTCAGATCGTCATTGCGCATCGCCAGCGAGGTCGGCATGTACTCTTTGATGGCGATGGTGCGTTCCAGCTGATGATCGTAGGCGCGGTAGACGATGCCGAAACCGCCTTCGCCGATAGCTTCCTTGATCTCGAATTCATTGAACCTATAGCCGATCGGCAGGCTGTTTGAATTCGGTTTGCTTACCCCGGTTCCCGACATAATGATGACTCTCTGTGAACAATGGCCGCCATACCGGCGGCCGCGGCGTTATGCCTGAAATTGACAAATAAATTCGTTTTTCTGCAGCGCGATGTGCAGTTGGCGATAGCGCTGATCGTTGGCGCTGCCGGTCAGTAAGGTGTGGCTGATCTGCGGCAGCAGGGTGTTGGTCAAAATAGCGTCGACCATGCGGCCGCCGGACTCCACCTCGGTGCAGCGGCTGACGATTTGCTCGATCACCGCGTCGTCGAAGGTGCAGACGATATCGTGGTTCTCCGCCAGCCGGCGCTGTACTCGCCCCAGTTGCAGGCGCACGATATTGCCCAGCGTGGCGTCGGTCAGTGGGTAGTAAGGCACCACCAACAAGCGGCCGAGCAGCGCCGCCGGGAATACCGACAGCAGCGGTTCGCGCAGGGCGCCGCTCAGTGCCTCCGGCTCTGGCATCAGGTCCGCATCGCTGCACAGCCCGGCGATCAGGTCGGTGCCGACGTTAGAGGTCAGAATAATGATGGTGTTACGGAAATCGATGTGGCGGCCTTCGCCGTCCTCCATCCAGCCTTTGTCGAACACCTGGAAGAAGATCTCGTGCACGTCCGGGTGGGCTTTTTCTATTTCGTCCAGCAGCACTACGCTGTAGGGGCGACGGCGCACCGCTTCGGTCAGCACGCCACCCTCGCCGTAACCCACATAGCCGGGAGGGGCACCTTTCAGGGTTGAAACGGTATGCGACTCCTGGAACTCGCTCATGTTGATGGTAATCACGTTCTGCTCGCCGCCGTATAGCGTTTCCGCCAGCGCCAGCGCGGTTTCGGTTTTCCCTACGCCGGAAGGGCCTGCCAACAGGAAAACCCCGACCGGCTTGTTCGGATCGTCCAGCCGCGCGCGTGAGGTGCGTACCCGACGGGCGATCAGATCCAGTGCATGCCGTTGGCCGATAACCCGCTGGTTCAGCGTATCCGCCAATTGCAGTACCGCGTCGATCTCGTTTTTCACCATGCGGCCCAGCGGGATGCCGGTCCAGTCGGACACCACGGCGGCCACCACGTTGGCATCGACGGCGGCGAAAATCAGCGGGGCCTCGCCCTGCAGTTCGCCAAGCTGTTGCTGCAACTGCGCCAATTGCGCGCGCAGTTCATCGGCAGAGGGCGCGGGCTGTGGCTCCTCGGTGGCCTCGTCAGTCGGTTCAGCCTCAATTTCTTCCCGATGCAACTGGGCGCGCAGGTCGATAATCTGTTGGATCAGCGCCAACTCCTCCTGCCAGCGGGCAGTGAGCTGCTCGAGTTGTTGTTGCCACAGCGCCAACTGAGCCTCGATATCCTGTGGGCGCTGCGGATTGCCGATACCGACCTTGGCTTCGCGCCGGGCGATATCCCATTCAATCTGCAACGCTTCAATGCGGTGACGGCAGTCTTCCACCTGGGCCGGCTCGGCATGTTGGCTGACCGCCACGCGGGCGCAGGCGGTATCCAGCAGCGCCACGGCCTTGTCCGGCAACTGGCGTGCCGGGATGTAGCGATGCGACAGGCGCACGGCGGCGTCGACTGCCTCATCGAGCAGCAGCACGCGGTGGTGCTGTTCCAGCGGGCTGACGGTGCTGCGCAGCATCAGCAGCGCTTTGTCTTCGCTCGGTTCATGCACCTGCACCACCTGGAAACGGCGGGTCAGCGCCGGATCTTTCTCAATGTATTTTTTGTATTCCGACCAGGTAGTGGCCCCGACGGTACGTAATTGGCCGCGTGCCAGCGCCGGCTTCAACAGGTTGGCTGCGTCGCCGGTGCCCTGTGCGCCACCGGCACCAATCAGCGTATGGATCTCATCGATAAACAAAATGATCGGGGTGGGGCTGGATTGAACTTCGTCAATCACCGTTTGCAGGCGTTTTTCGAACTCGCCCTTCACCCCGGCCCCGGCCTGCAGCATGCCGATATCCAGCAGATACAGCTGGACGTCGCGCAGCTGTGGCGGAACGTCACCGGCCACGATACGCAGCGCCAGGCCTTCGACCACGGCGGTTTTGCCAACACCGGCCTCACCGGTCAGCAGTGGGTTGTTTTGACGGCGCCGCATCAGAATATCGACAATCTGGCGGATTTCCTCGTCACGCCCGGTCACTGGGTCAATCTCGCCATTACGCGCCTTGGCCGTCAGATCCTGAGCATATTGCGCCAGCACGCTGCCGCCGGTCTGCGCTGCCGTCGGCGTGGTGTCGGCCTGGGCGCTCGGCGTCAGGCTGTTTTCCGCCGAGTGGGCGGTGATAGTGGCAAATTGCTCCATCAGCAGATCGGCGTTGATGCGATCAAACTGTGAGGAGATGGCTTTCAGCAAGTGGCGCAGGCTGTAGGTTTTCAGGACGCCGAGCAGCAGGTGGCCGCCGCGGATCTGCGCAGCACCGAATTTCAGTGAGCCATAAACCCAGGCCCGTTCCACCGCGCTGTCGATATGTTCGGACAGATCGGAAATCGCGCTGGCACCGCGCGGCAGGCGATCGAGCGCCTCGACGATGTCACGCGCCAGTTGCCCCTCATCCAGCGCAAAGTGGCGGATCACCTGTTGCAGGTCCGCCTCCGGTGCCTGCATCAGTTGATGCAGCCAGTGCGCCAGCTCAACGTAGGGGTTACCGCGCAGCTTGCAAAACGCCGTCGCACTTTCCAGAGAGGTGAATAACAGGCTATCGAGTTTGCCAAATAATACCGAGCGGCTGATTTCAGACATGGTTTTCCTCAGGTCGTGGCGGAGCGCTATGCGGCTCAGGCCAAAATAATAGTCAGAACGGGTTTTCCAGCGGTTCGGGGCTGAAGATCAGATCGTCAAGGTCGCGTTGCTGACGGGCGTCTTCCAGCCAACTGCTTAATCCCAGGCGCTGGGCACCGCCGAGTTGGGTACCGCTGAGCTGATCCTTGGCCAGGATCAGCCGCAGTTCCCAAACAAACTCAATGCCCAGATACTGGCGCACCCAGTCACGTAACTGCCGGCACAGTTCGGCTCCGGGCAGGAAGCCTTCATAGTTTTGTTGCGACATCGGCCCCAGTTCGATGCGGAATTTGTGCTGAATATCGCGCACGGCAATCCCAAGGAACGAAGACTCGCCGAGCCGGGGGGCGCCGCGACCGGCCTTCAGACGCGCCTGTTCGCGCGGTTCTACCCGCAGCCAGTGCGGGACGTTTTCCACGATGCGCACCGGCACCTTGAAGTACTGTTGCAAGATTTTGCTCAGGCCTTCCGGATCGCGGCTGTGGCGAATCAGATGACCGGCCATAAAATGCTTGGCATGAGCATTGATGCTGTCGCGCTGCTGCTGTGCCGGCTGGCCGATGCCAATCAGGCTGGAAAGGTATTGGTCGAAACGCCGGTTATCCTGACGATCCAGCGATACCGTGGGCTGTGCGTCGGCCCAGGCGCGGTAAAACAGCAGCGTCAGCCGGTGGTGAAACAGGTTGGCAAAGGCCAGCAGGGTGGTGTCCTGGTGGTGATAGACCCGTTCACGCACGTATTCGGTCAGGTGCAGCGGCAGCGGCCCGTTGGGGCCAAACAGGCCAAAGCTGAAAATAGAAACGTCGTGCAGCGGGCTTTGCGGCCGTGGGCTGACCTGTGCCAGCGTCGAAGGAGCGAACGACAGTGAAGGTTCTTGCCCCAGCCGCAGCATCTCATGGCGCGGCAGGGGGGCACGGCCCAGCAGGTATGGCTGGCCGCCCTGGGCGTCGAGGCGCCGCAGCAGCTGAAACAAATCGTGCTTATAAGGCGCATTGCCGAGCCGCAGCCAGAAATCCTCCGGCAGGCGGTGCAAGGCATTGATCTGTGGCGGTGCCGTCAGTTCCGCCTCGGCGTCAAGAGTGCTCAAATCAGCGTCCTTTTGCCCATGCGCGCCTGCCAGTGGGCAATTTCACCGCGCTGCTGGCTGGAAAGCGTCATTTCGGTAAAGGTGTTCATCGCTACCAGCCGGGAGAACAAACGCTCCAGAACGCTACCCAGCAGGTAGGGGCTGCTGCCGGAGAATGACTGTTCATCGACGGTCAGGTCGATGGCGATACCGCGGGCAAACACGATCGGCCCCGGCTCGGGCACCCGGCGGTATACCGGGCGCAGGTTACAGTGGCGAACGCCCTGGATCTGCTTGGTGATCGCCGGCTCGCTCAGGTTGCCGTACAGGCCGAGCAGCTGACGCAGGCTGGCGGCCCCCTGTTCCGGGTCGCCATCCATCATGCTGAGGTAGTTCAATTGCAGTTGGCTGATCAGCCGCCAGGTGATCATGCCTTCGGCCAGCGCCGGGCGCGGCGGCGTCGGGCCTTTTTTCAGCGACACCTGTTTGATCGGGATCGAGTCCGGCATCACGAAATTGCCCTGACCCTGCTGCAACAGCATCAGCGGCAGATCGCGACTGGTACACAGCACGTCGGCGGTGAGGTATTTCAGGTCGCTGTGCCACGGCGACTGCCGTTCATCCACCAGAGAGACGAACACTTCCGAGCCGACATAGCCGGTGCGGGTGCCGTAGCGACGGGCGTGTTCGGACAACGTGCGCTGTTCGCGCCGCAGTGAAAAGTAGGCGCCGTAGTTGCCGTCATCCGCGCTCAGGGTGCTGTAAAACGGCCGGAATTCCTGCTCATAGCGTTTTTCGCTGGCGCTGCCACCGAGCCGCTGAACAGAGAACACCTCATAATCAAGCGGACGAATGTTATCGACCACCAGATGATATTCATGGCTTTTTTCGCTGACCGTGATGCGTTCGGCGACTTTGGGGAACAGATTAATCACTGGCGTGCAGTGCAACGCCAAATGGGCGACGTCGATTACCCGCTCCAGTGCCGCATCCTGACGGTCAAGCAGCACCAGGATCTCAAACTGCCGCAGCGTTTTTTTGCCTTCGCGTACGCTTTGCAACAGTGGGCGTATGCCATTGACGCTGAAGAACTGAAAGCGCGCCGGAAAGGCAAAATACTCCTGCAGCAGGCGATAGCCTTCAAAATTGCGCAGATCGTTCGGCAGCAGTGCCTGATCGGCGGCGAAGCCTTCCTGCCGCAACCCGTCCAGTGCGAGCACCCGCCGTTGCGGTTGCGCTTCCACCGTCTGGCAAATCAGCCCGACGCTGTGCTGCATCAACAGTTCCAGCAGTTGCTGTGCCTGCAAGTCCGGGCCGGAGAGATAAAACATCAACTGGTCCAACTGCAGGTTGTTGAGCGTGACGCTGTCATAGCACTCCAGCCGGATGCGCAGCGCGCTGACGCAGCCACTGTGCTGCAACCCCAGAGCGGCCAGTGGAATATCGGCCGGAATGCCGCCCAGTTCGACGCTTTTCAGCCGCACCGGCTGCAGCGTGACGTCGTGCGCGGTGGTGTAGCTGCAGGTGATGCCACTCTTTTTCAGCGACTGGCTGTCCATCATGGTGCCGCGTGGCACGACAAAGCCGTTGCTGATGTCGCCCTTGTTGCTGTCGGGTTGCAGCTCGGCAATCGCCATAGATGGCGTTGGCGACAGATAGTTGGGGTAGATGATCTCCAGCAGACGCTGGGAAAAACGTGGAAACTCTGCGTCCATCTTCAGTTGTACGCGCGAGGTGAGAAAGGCAAAGCCTTCCATCAGACGCTCGATATAAGGATCCGCTACGTCGATACCGCGCATGCCAAGGCGGCCTGCCACTTTGGGATATTGCTCGGCGAACTCTGCGCCCATCTCACGCAGATAGGCCAGCTCGCGGTTGTAATAGTCTAAAAGTTTACTGTCCATCGGCTTACCCTATGTCTTTCAGATCGAAGTGGCCGTTCTCCAGGTCCACGTCGGTACGGAACAGAAACTCCAGCGGATAGGGCACACACCACAGGCGCCCCTTGATTTCAATCGACAATACGTTGTGCAGCTCCAGCGAGCCGGTGTCCGAAATGCAGCGCACCTGCAGCCCTTCGGGCAGGATGCGCGGTTCGAAATTGAGGATGGATTCGGTCAGCGCCAACTGGATATCCTGCCATTCGATGTCTGACATGCGTTTGCCGGCCAGCGAGGCGATGCCGTAGTTCAGGGTTGAACGCCGTACCTGCGGAAAATCGCCCAAATCGAGGCTAGACTCGCTGTTCACGCAGTTAAACAGCCACTGCAGGTCGCGCAGCACCCGGCGGCGCAGTTCGCTGTGCGAGACCAGGTTGCGCACCTGAGCTTCCTTTTTTTTCTGCGGTTCGTCGTCGGTCAGCATGTCGAGCAGCACCGGCTGCATTTTGTCGCGCGAGGTCAGGCGTTCGCTGTCCTGGCGGGAGCGATAGCCCTGACGGCGCAGGTCACCATCATCATGTTGGGTTGGCCGCTTGCTGTTCATCGTCAGGCGCTCGCGTTAAAACTCAGGTGGCGCAGGCTGTGTAGCGGGAACTCATCGTTCTCGCTCAGCCAGGTTTTCAGACCCTGACCGGCGTAGTGCGGCCCTTCGCCCAGCGCTTGCCATTCGGTGCGTTTGCCGAGCAACAGCGCATCGTCACTGCCTGCGTTCAGGGGATAGCGGGCAGGCAACTGGCAGACCTGCTCGCGACCGTCGTTCAGTCGCACCAGTGCGTGGCTCCACACCAGATCGACGGCGCTTTGTGGGGCCTGGAACTGAATTTCCGCAATCTCGGCGAACGGCAGCCAGTAATAGGTGCCGTTCAATGCCAGTTCGCAAACCGGGCCAAGACGACCATCACCGTCGGTCAGCCAATCAAACGCCACGGGTTGTGGCCGTTCAGCCAGGGTCAGTAGCCCGGCACTGGCCGGTGCCGCTTCCAGCGCGTCGTCGCGCAATGCCTGCGCCTGTTCGGTTTCACCCAGGGCATCGTGGCGCAACGCCTGGATCATGGGTTGCAACCAGGGCTGGCTTTGTTGCAGCAGCGCGGGAGGGGCCTCGCCGGCGAACACCGCCTGACGCTGCAGTTCCGCGTTGACCGATTGCATTAACAGCAATGTGGTGGGCTGGGCGATGGGCTTCAATGCCTGCCAGGATTTCAGCTGCGCATTGGCGCGCTGCCAGTTGCCGGCCAGACACAGCAGTTGCACCAGCGCGGCACGCAGATCGGCATCCGCCGGTCGCGCTTTGATTTCATTTTCCACTGCGCCGATAGCGGCGCTGACCGTGCCGCCTTGCAACATGTTTGTTAATGATTTCACAGGGCTTTCCTTAATAATCAATGAGTGGCGTTGTTAACCGACAGGTAGCTGCCACTGGCAGGGTCAAGGCGATCGTCGGCCAGCTTTTCCACCAGCTTGAAGTTCAGCGGCGTGGCCGGGCTGGCAAGCAGTGGCTGCCAGGCGCGCTGTGCCTGCTCAATACGTTGTTTGACTTTGGCGGTGTCTGCGGCTTCTGCACGCGGCATTTCGACGATCACTTCACCGTTAAATGACCAGGCGTGAAGCTGCGGGGCGAAAGGTAACAGCGCGAAACTGCCTGGTGCCTGCGGGTTGGCACCGAGGACCAGCCGCTGCACGTTGGCGCTGACCACGTTCAAGGGGTGTTCACCCACGTTGATCTTCACCAGTGGATAGCCCTGATAGAACGACAATGCCGGCGAGGCGGTTTTGCCATCTTGCTGTAGCGTGACGCTGCTGCTGCCGTTTAACCAGCCGTCATCACCACAACGCAGGGCGTCGCCACTCGGGATAAACAGCGTGCTGCCGTTGGCTTCTTCGCTCCAGTAGGTGCGGAAATGGCAGCCCTGCGGCAGGTCAAACTTGGGTACCGGTGCGCTGTCTGCCTGCGGCGAGGTGACCGCCACGGCGGCGGGGATCACCGGCGCTGGGGGTTCTACCGGTTCGATGGCCTGCTGTTTGTGTACCGGCTTCCAGCCCCGTGCCTTGCTGGCTTCGCCGGACGCCAGTTTTTCACCGCGTTTGTCGGTCAGAGTCCAGGGGAGTTGGCTGGCTTTGGCGCACTGCTTTGCCAACAGATTGCCAACCCGTGGCAGGAAGTCGTCCAGCACTGCGGGATCTTTGCTCTGTGCCGAAACGATGCGCAGCGGGATGGTTTTGCCGCACCAGCTTGCCGGTTGGCTGTTTTTGACGCCATCGATAAACACTTCCAGCTTCTGGCTGGGGGAGTAGACCAAGCGATAATTCGCCGCCTGCGCGGCCGGTATCGCCATCAGGGCGATAAATCCGGGCATCCAGTATTTCATAGGTAACCTTGCTGTGAATTTGTACCTGACTCAGTCGCGGGACAGAAACCGCTCCGCATCCGCCAGAGAATGCAGCAGGGTGGTTTCCTGCGGTGAGCCAATCCAGACGGCGATAGCGCTGTAGTTATCGCTGTTATTATTTTTCTTCCATGCCTGCTCCATCAGGGCAATCCACTCGCTGGGGGAGTTGACCATATGTAGCGATTGTTCCAGTTCAGACTGGCTAAAGCTGTGCCAAAAACCGTCGGTACACAGCAGGAAAACGTCGCCGTCTTCCAGTTGCAACACGTCGCTGTAACTGGCGTCGCGTTCTTCATTCAGGCCCAGGGCGAAATACAGCAGGTTGCTGTTGATGCCGCTGGTTTGGTAGCCGGCGTCCTGCATTTGCTGGATCAGGCTGTGGTCGGTGGTCACCGAATGCAGATAGCCGCGACGGAACAGGTACAAACGGCTGTCACCGGCGTGCGCCCAGTAAGCCAGTTGGTAATCGCGATCGATAAACAGGCTGACCAGCGTGGTGCCCATCTTGCCGTATTCGTCCGACTGCCGTTGCTGCTGGTGGATGGCGGCATTGGCACTGGCAATGTGTTGGCGAATGCTCTGGGCATTGAGATGTTTTTCACCGTCGAAGTTTTGCAGGATGGTGTCGTGTGCCAGTTTGGCGGCAACGTCCCCACCGGGAAAACCGGCGATGCCGTCACAGACCACGAAACAGGCGGCGCGGTTACCGACCACTTCACCGGTCTGATCCTGATTAGAGGCGCGGCCGCCCTGATTGGAGGTAGAGGCTATAGTGATATTCATTACGCGTCCGGTTGGGTCTGTGAGTCTTTATATTGATTCACTTCAACGTCATAGGCGTGCAGGAAGGCTTCGCCGAACAGGGTGTGAAAGTCGTCTTCGATTTCGCCGGAGGTCTGCTGATAGCTTTTCACGAAGTAATCCCACAGCGCCGCCTTGCGGCTGGCCGGCAGGGACAGACGAGGTGCCGCGCCTTCCTTGCGCGCCTCCTCTTCGAGGCGATCCGGATTGAACGACTGCAGCATGGCGGCGATGATGGCGCGAATACCGGCGATCATGCCTAACTGGTGTGCCTGCAGGTCGATCAGTGCGTCGCGTACCGCCTGTTCCGGCGGCATAAACCCCGGCATTTTGCTGCCGAACATCTGCATCAATACCGTTTTGCCCGAGGGCAGCAGTTTGAACGGGTTATTGGCCTCGTCGAGGATCATGGTCATCTCGGCCTTCACACCGCGCTTAAGGATTGAGCGGGAAGAGAGCAGGGCGACGGTACCCTGTGAAAACAGGCTCAGCAGCCGACCGGCCTGGCGGAGTTGCTGCTCATCAAAGTGCGGCTGTGGCTGCAGGTCATCCAGACCCACCCCCTGTAGTAATGCGGCCAACAGTGGGCCTTCCAACCGCTCCCCCGCAGGTGCGCTACCGTTTTGGGCACGCGCAGTCTGATAGGCAATCGGATCGATACCCAGGCGGTTGGCCGGGCGTGGACGCGGTTGCGGTGAAGGCGGTGGGGTTGAAGGCGAAAACTGTGGCTCAGGTTGCGGCATGGGCTGCGGTTGAGCGACCGGCTGCGGCGCGGCTTTGGGTTGCGGTGCTTCCACCGGGGCGGCCATCACCGGTTGCTGTAATGGGGGCGCCGGTGGTGGCACCGCAGCCGGAGGCTCTGGCTGTGTCAGGGGGACAGCTCTGCCCATCAGCAGGCCGAGCGGATCGTTGCTGTTCAACGCGTCCGGCGACGTGGGGGCAGAAGAACCGCCAAACAGCGCCAGCGGATCGAGCTCCTGGGCATTTTTTTCCGCCTCAGCGGGTTTGATCGGCGCAGCCTGGCTGGTGGTCGGGCGTTGTTCGGCCAACAGCGCACTTGGGGTGGTATCGGCCAAAATAGGATCGCGTTCGAAGGTGGTGTCGGTGTTGAACAACATTGCCGGATCGGTTTGCTGCGACTGCAGTTGACGTAGTTCGACGTCGCCCGCCAACTGCGCCAGCGGATCGGCCGGGTTCATCTCAGGCTCCGGCGTTTCCAGCAGCGGATGGCGGTCCTGATTAATGACCGGTGCCGGGGGCGCAGTCACCGCCGCGGCTGGCGTGAACTCTTCTACCAGGCTGTCCCAGATCTCATTCGGGATGGGGGCTGCCGCTTTCTCTTTGGCAGCCGGCGTAGTGACTGGCGCGGTGTCGGCGGTTTTAATTGCCGGCTGAGCCTGCGGTGCAGCCGCTTGCTGTAAGGAGCTGACCTGGATCTGGTAATCGTCGATGCCGAGAATATCACCATCCTGCAGCTCCACCTGACGGCCGCGCTCCAGGGGAATATCGTTCAGCAACACGCGGGTGACGTTGCCACGGTTGGTTACGCGGCATTCGCCATCAGCAGAAATATGTACGATCGCCTGCAACCGGGAGATGGCACGCTCTTCGTCCGGCAATACCAGGTTGTTGTCCACGCTACGGCCAATGGTGCCGCCGGGCGGCAGAAAGTCGCAGCTGCTCTGTGGCGGAACCTGGCCACTTTTATTTTTGACAATAGAAAATCGCATAAGGCATTCCTGCTGATTAGAATATATTGCAGTTAATTATTATTTCGGTGTCTGGCTTACCAAAATTGGCGGTTATTTTGGTAAGCCGGTTAGCATGCGGCTTTTTTATTTTGTGACTGACTTTTTATTTTAATATTAATGGCGAGATGACTGCAGGCACGAATAGCCCGATTTACTAATGAGAGGGTATAAATAGCCCCCGGCCGGAACCGGGGGAAACAGATTAAGCTTCGCGGTTTTCCTTGATATTCCAACCTGCGCTGCTTTCTGCGCCTTTACCACCTTTATCACTCTGCTCCCAGTACTGCTGTTTCACTTTTGAAGCCTGGAAGGAGTAGGTTACGCCCACGGTGTCTTCACCGCCGGCACCGGTGTACTGCACGGCAGTGACCAGCACGTCGTCCAGAGTGATTTTGACGTATTCAACCTGGCTGCCACCGGCTTTACAGACTGACAGTTCAATCTTGGTCAGGTGTTTACCGCTGGAGCAGTGCTTCAGCAGCGCCGGGGTTGATTTGTCGACCAGCGCATTGACATGCAGATCGTTAAAGCAAACCTTACCGGCACCGCCACCACCACCCACGCTCATGTTGCCTGGTTGAGAAGCGCCCCAGGAGAAAGAAGTAATGTCGGTCCAGCCTTTGTGATTTGAATCTTTAGATTCACCGCTGGCACCTTCAACTTTCAGGAACATATCAATAGCCATAGTATCTTCACTCTTTATTAAGGGTTAACAGTAGTATTAACGTTACGTTGAAAAATTCAGGTAATAGCAGCAGGAATTGAAAATTTGGCAATGCACTACCATTTAATATCCTTGTGCCATGCACCTTATTAAATACCGAATACTATCGGTATTAATTACCGAGCCATCATTAAAAAACGACAATGGCTCAATGCTGATTACTGCGGGTTATCCTGCTGATAACCATCATGGGGATTACCGGCAATGTTTTCACCAGACCCACGGCCTGACTTTCAGCACGTCAGGATGCGTCGTTCTGCTTCAGTGAAGGCAGTTTCGATACCAGACGCAGGGAGACGGTCAAGCCTTCCAATTGGTAATGTGGGCGCAGGAAGAACTTGGCGCTGTAGTAGCCCGGGTTGTCTTCGATCTCTTCCACCTGAACTTCCGCAGCGGCCAGCGGTTTGCGCGACTTGGTTTCCTGCGAGGAGTTGGCCGGATCGCCATCCACGTAGTTCATGATCCAGTCGTTTAACCAGCGTTCCATATCGTCGCGCTCGCGGAAAGAACCGATCTTGTCACGGACGATGCATTTCAGGTAATGCGCGAAGCGGCAGCAGGCGAACAGATAAGGCAGACGGGCGGAGAGCTGAGCATTGGCAGATGCATCGGCGTCGTAGTATTCGGCCGGCTTTTGCAGCGACTGGGCACCGATAAAGGCGGCAAAGTCGGAGTTTTTCCGGTGCACCAACGGCATGAAGCCGTTCTTGGCCAGCTCGGCCTCGCGACGATCGCTGATGGCGATCTCGGTCGGGCACTTCATGTCCACGCCGCCGTCGTCGCTCGGGAAGGTGTGGCACGGCAGGTTCTCTACCGCACCGCCAGACTCCACCCCACGGATCGCAGTACACCAGCCGAACTCTTTGAACGAGCGGTTGATGTTGGCGGCCATGGCGTAGGCGGCGTTGGTCCAGGTGTAGTTACCGTGGTTCGCGCCGTCGGTTTCTTCCTCAAAGTCGAACTCGTCAACCGGATTGGTTCGGATGCCATACGGCAGGCGCGCCAGGAAACGTGGCATCACCAGGCCCAGATAGCGAGCATCTTCCGATTCACGCAGGCTGCGCCAGGCGGCGTATTCGGTATTTTGGAAGATCTTGGTCAAATCGCGTGGGTTGGACAGCTCCTGCCAGGATTCCATCTGCATCACGCTCGGTGCGGTACCAGCGATGAAGGGGCAGTGGGAGGCAGCGCTGATTTTCGCCATCTCACCCAGCAACTCTACGTCCTGTGGGCTGTGGTCGAAGTAGTAATCGCCCACCAGGCAACCGAAGGGTTCGCCGCCGAATTGGCCGTACTCTTCCTCGTACACTTTCTTGAAGATGGGGCTCTGGTCCCAGCCCACACCTTTATGGCGCTTCAGCGTGCGGCCCAGCTCCTGCTTGGAAATGCTCATAAAGCGGATTTTCAGCATTTCATCGGTTTCGGAGTTGTTGACCAGATAGTGCAGGCCATGCCAGGCGCCTTCCAGCTTCTGGAATTCGGCGTGGTGGATAATCTGGTTAACCTGTTGCGACAGTTTTTCGTCGATTTCGGCGATCAGCGCCTGAATGGTGCGATAGGCGTCAGAGGAGACCGTAACGGTGTTTTCCAGCGCCTGCTGCGCCAGGGTTTTTACCGCATTTTCTACCGCTTCCTTGGCCTGATCGGTCTTGGGACGAAACTCTTTGTTCAGCAGCGCGCTGAATTCATCGCTGGAGAAAGCTTCGCTGGTCTGCAGCGCTTTTTGTTGCTGAGGCGAGTTGCTCATCGATTAGTCCTCACGCTGATTGTTGTCGTCCGTGGCGGCCGGTTTCGGCGCATCGGTCAGGGATTGCAGTAAGGCCGGGTTTTGCAAGATTTTGGAGATCAGTTCTTCAGCGCCGTTTTTACCGTCCATATAAGACAACAGGTTGGAAAGTTGGGTGCGGGCGTCCAGCAGGTTGTCCAGCGCGTCCACCTTGCGGGCAATCGCCGCAGGGGAGAAGTCTTCCATGCTTTCAAACGTCAGATCGATATTCAGCTTGCCTTCGCCGGTCAGGGTGTTGTCGACCTGATAGGCAACGCGCGGTTTCAGCGATTTCATGCGTTCATCGAAGTTGTCGATGTCGATCTCCAGGAACTTGCGCTCATCAACGCTCGCCTGTGGATCAACCGATTTCCCCACCAGGTCTGCCATCACGCCCATCACGAACGGCAACTGGATTTTGCGCTCTGCGCCATAAATTTCGACATCGTATTCAATCTGTACGCGCGGTGCGCGGTTGCGGGCGATAAATTTCTGCCCGCTACGGGATTTCGAGTTTGGCATGATTTACTCCATCTAATGGCGATTGGGAACGCGCCTCTTCCGGCTTGGAGAGTCAGGTTCAAATGCGGTTATGAGTATCGTTAAGAGAACAAAGGGGTCGGCGGCTAGTTGTTCTCCTCGTTATCGGGGCGACCTAGAATGGTCTCCAGTTGGTTAAGACCATCGGGTGCCAAATCGCGGATTATTTGCATAAAGTCCAGTGCAATCAGCCGCTGTACCCGGTCGATCATCAGCGGCGCCGGGTGGCTGGGCTCATGAAGACGGAAATAGTGTTTTACCTTGTCCAGCATCAGTTGGGCGTCGTCGCGTGACTGTATTTGCGCACTGCGCCAGTTGAGCGTGGCGGCCGGGGCCGCTGCGGCAGCGCTGGTCGGTGGTACGGCGGCGTCATTTGGCTGTTCGGCTGACTCGCTGGCCGGGGCGCTGTCCTGGCCGAACTGAGCGACCAGGGCGAAAATTTTTGTCAGGTTGTGCATTTCCGGCAGGGCGCTTTCGCCTAAATGGCGAGTGACCGTAGTACGGATGGCAGCGAGGGTTTCGGCGATGCGTATCACCAATTGCGCCTCCGGGCGCTCCGGCTGAGACAGTTCATCCTGCAGGCGCGCACGGCCACCAGGAAAGGTCGGGCACTCGAGCTTACTGCCGTCGAGCAGGGCCCCGGCGTCGCGCAGCGAGATTTCACCGGTAGCCCCTTTCAGCAGCGGCGCGGCGCGCACGCTGGTGGTCAGCGCGGCCTTGTCGCCGAGATCGGCCAGCACGTTGATGCGAAACAGCGGATCAGCCTCGCCGTCGAACTCCAGTAACGGCAGCAGCGTGTCCCAGTAGCGCTCCAGCGCCTGGTGGATCAGCATCAGACCGTCGGCGTAACCTTGCAATCCGCGCAGTTGCGTCCAGGCGCGGGTCAGGCACAGCATCACCCGTAAATCTTTGGTACGCATCAGCAACGTGGTCGCGAGCCGTTCCACCTGCACCCAGTCCGGTGCTTCTGCCGGAATGATAGTGCTGCCGAACTGCTGCTCGCTCTTACCGGTCGCAGCCTGCTCCATCGCCAGAAAATCGGTGTCATATTCCAGGTTTTCGCCGCAGGGATTTTCTGCGTCAACCGGGGCTAACAGGGTGTCGATAGCCATAAAATTTCCTTCAACAGGCGAGGTTAATCAAACATCTGCGGATATTGACCGCCACGACCGGGGCGCGCCCAGCCATTGGGTTCAAACAGCAGAGAGAACAGTTGCACGGTAAGGTTACCGCTGTGCACATGGGTATAGAGCGGATGCCCATCGGCCTGATTGGTCCACCAGAAACTGGTGTATTGCGCCGGGTCGAAACAGTCGGCCGCCTGTTGCCAGCCCAGGCCGGGTACGTCCGGATGCTGGAAGCCGATAATCGACAGGATCTCGGAATCGGCCTCCGCCGGTGGGGTCGGCAGCGCGGGGATTTCCAGCAGCGAACGGTCGAGCTGCTCGGCGGAAAAACCGTTGCGCACGCCATTGAGCAGCCGGTGGCCGAGCTGGTTGTACCATTCTGCCGCCATGTTCAACTGCTGAGTTCGCCAGTCTTGCTGGCAGAACAGGCGCAGGGCGCAGATCGGGTAATGACGTCCCACCCGGTCACGAGCGGGCAACAGGCAGCCCATCTGGACATACTGACTGCCGAGCGTGGCCGGAATGACGAAGTTCCATACTGGCGCATTGCTGAAAGGATTTCCGTTCGCGCCCGGTGGATTGCGCTGCAGATTCACCAGGCCGTTATGGAACCAGTGGGCCCAATTGTTAACCACCATATCCGGCAGACGACGCTGCAGGAAGTCACCGGCGGAAGGGATCTTGCCATACCAGCCAATGCTTGTGGTTGGGATCAGGTCATTGCTCATCATCTTGTCCTTCGGGCCTACGGGCAGGAGAATGCCGGTAACTGGAACGGATTGCGGATACTGTTGGGAGTGAACTCCAGCGTTACGCGGTGGCCATCCAGGTTAAAGGTTGCCTGACGACCGAGGCTGCTGCTGCCGGCGGAAGTCTGCGCCATATCTACCAAACGGTTCAGCGCCCAGGGGCCGCTGGTGACCAGGCTGGCGGTGGATCCGTTGGCCAGCGCCAGCTGCAGGTGCACCTGATTGGTATTACGGGTACCCGGCCAACTGATCACCAGAGGAACCTGCGGCCCGTGGCTGTATTTGAACAGTTGCCCGTCGATATCCAGCGTCAGGTTGAGGATGTCGTTATCCATCCGTACCGGTCGTACGGTCACGCGGTAAGACGGCGTCGCGGTGCCGTTGGCGAAGAAGGCGTCACGAATGCGTTGTGCCTGCTGAAATGAACGCAGGATGCCTTCGCCACCGGGCAGCGTTTTGCCGTCTACGCCGGGAGTGAAACGCCAGTTGGCACGGGTGGTGTCGACCTTGCCTTGCAAATTGTCACGGAAGAAACTGTCCATCAACCCGCTGTTCGGCGCAAACATGCGCGCCAAATCGTCAGGCGTCACTTCCTGACGCGCCCGGGCGACCAGGGGATAACGCCCGGCAATTGCCTGGCGGCAGAAGCTGCCGACTTCGACGCTGATGCGTTTCTTGACGTTTTCCATCTCTTTGCGTTGCGTGTCGCTGCTGGCACCAATCGCCAGCGACAGCAGCATCTGTTTGAACGGTACCGGTAAACGACCGGACTCGGCCTGCAAGCGCGGGATGATATCGCTGGGCGGTGCCGACATGCCGCTGTTGGCCGCACCCTGAACCGCGGTCAGGTAGCTGTACAACTCATCAACCTGTTTCAGCACGCTGTCGAACGGGATCGCCTGGTTGCCTTCTCCCTGACTTTGCGCCAGCTCCAGTAATGCGGCGAAATGCGCCATCACCAGTTGTTCCGGCTGGGCTGAGACATCGCCGTCGGCGTTGGCCGGTCGATGGGTGAACAGGGCTTCCAGTTGGTGGTTGGCACTCTGGCTCAGCCGGTCTTCGGTTTTATCCAGCAGCGAACGGGAGTCAGCAGTGCTTTTCTCGTCGCGCAGGGTGACATTTTTGCTGACGTTAACCAGCAGGTTACGCATCGGCGAAGGGTTGCCTGACAACAAGCGTGCGCTGCTGATGCGCTGACTCAGGTTTCCGATATTGGCCAACTGAATATCACCCAGCAGTTCATCCCAGGCGCTGATAAAGTCCTGCATGTAAAGTTGGCGTATGGTTTTGATCAAATCGGCGTTTTTCTGATCCGGGGTTTTGCTGTTCAGTACCCAAACATCTTCCTGACGCAGGGTATCGGTCACCGGATCAATATTGTCGTTGAAGGTTTTCCAATAGCCCCGTGAGGTAAACAGGCCCGGCACCCCGTCGGTCACCGGCTTGCCGCTTTTGCGCGAAAAGGCCAGTTCGGTCTGCGGGCCGGCCAGGTCAACCAGGCTGACCGGTTTAATCTCGGTTTGCTTAAGCAGCAGGCGTTTCAGACGGCCGTACACCCGCTGCGACAGGGGAGCACGGTTTAGCGCGGCCTGGGCCTGTTCCACCATAGGTTCATCTTTGGCGTAAGGCGAAGCCTGGATCTGCTCGTCGAGCAATTGGCTCAGGTGCCATTCAATCTGCTGCAGCTGCTTCTGGGTGCTGCCCTGCGGCAGGTTGCGTTGCAGGTTGAGCATGACCCAGGCGCGCAGGAATTTGCCGTCATACTGTTTCGGCAGATACAGCATCTGGTAGGCCTTCAGTGCTTCGTAGCTAAAATCGGCATCGCCGTGGTTGTCGTTGCGCAGCGTCGTGGCGATCTGCTGTGCCACCTGTGGCAGCAGCAACTCCTTTAGCGCTTTCTGATACAGCGAGTCGCTGGCATCACTGACCTGATCGCCACGGTACAGCCCCATGCGATAGGTGAACGGGGGATCTTCCAGCGAGAAGTTCTGACTGTCCGGCAAATGCAGCACGCTGTTGAGGAACGGCAGCAGCGAAAGCATATCGCCATTGCCCAACTGCGTCAGACCCAGCCCCTGGCGTTCTACGCCGGGTACCTTGGCGGCCACTTCAGCCAGATAAGCCTTGTTGTTGCTGTAGCTGGTGAACCAGAAAATCGCCAGGATCGCCAGGCAGGCCGCCAGCAGGATATAGCCCGCCCAATGCACAGCGCGGTTACGGTATTCCCACCAGCGGTTGCTGCCCGCCAACCCGGACTCCTGGAAGATCACCGATTCCAGCGTGTCTTTCAGGAAGAAGCTTTGGCCCTTGCCAGCCGGGATGGGCGCGGCCGGATCCACATGGTTCCAGGCCGGGTTGGCGTGTGGTTGGCTGTTCGCCGTTGGCAATTGCAGGTAACGGTTCAGTTCGCCCATTACCCGATCGAACGGCAGTCCTTCCTGGGTGCCGCTGGTGAAGTAAATACCGCGCGGGGTGAAGCGGGTTTCAAAACTGGAGGTGGCAAACACCTGTTCCAGATACTGGCCCAGCAGCGGACGCAGGGCCGCGAATTCCTGCGGGAACAGGTAGCTTTCAGCCCGCTGGCGACCATCATGCTCAACCAGCAAGGTCTCAGGCAGCGCGGCATCCAGTCGCTGCTGCAGCAAAGCATACTGTTGTTCGAAGGTGGCATTCAGATTGAAATCTGGCTGACGCGATGCCTCATAGGGGAAGGTGAACCCCCAGATTTGCTCGCGCTGCGCTTTATCAAAGCCGTTGAAATAGGCCATAAAGCCATTCAGCAGGTCGGTCTTGGTGACCAACACATAAACCGGGAAATGGATCCCCAACTGTTCATGCAGCTCAATCAGGCGTTTACGCAGCGAGCTGGCCTGCGCGGCGCGGGCTTCGCTACTTTCGCTCAACAGATCGGCGATGCTGATGGTCACCATCACGCCGTTGATCGGCTGACGGGTACGGTATTTTTTCAGCAGGCCGACGAAGCTTTTCCACTCGTCGGCGTCTTCCTCGCGCTGGCTTTCCTGAGTGGTATAACGACCCGCGGTATCAAGCAGCACGGCGTCATTGGTGAACCACCAGTCGCAGTTACGGGTACCGCCCACACCGCGCAGGGCAGACTTGCCGAAGCGATCCGCCAGCGGAAAATGCAGGCCGGAGTTGACCAGCGCGGTGGTTTTACCGGCACCCGGCGCACCGATGATCACATACCACGGCAACTGGTAGAGATATTGGCTGCTGAAGTGGGTCATCCAGCGGTGTTTGCTGTCCCCCTGACCCGGTGCGAAGCGGGCTTTCTTCAACAATTGCGCCGCTTCATCAAAGCGCTGGGCCAGCTGCTCATCCTGTTTGGCTACCGGCTTGCCGTTTTCAGCCGGGACTTCTTCGGCGGCACGCAGGTTACTCAGCAGGCGGCGGTTGAACCAGGCACTGTAGATGCGTGGAATAATGCGGCACAGGAACCAGATCAGATAGATAGCGCCGATGGTTAACTGGCGGTTGAGTGCCGGCTCTAGCGGCCGATAATCGCCGATAGCCACCAACGGGCCGATCATCCAGATGATGAACGCCAGCGCAGTAATGCCGGCAAAGCCCCATAACAGGCGGCTGGTGATGATGGAGAATAACGTACTGAGCATTACTTTCCGTTTCCTTGCGGCAAGCCGTTGATTTCCGCCTGGGTATTTTCTGGCGCAACCAACAGCGTAATTTCTACCCGGCGATTCAGCGCGCGGTTCACTTTGCTATTGTTCGGTGCGACCGGGTTGCTTTCACCGCGGCCTTCCGCCTTCACCCGTTGCGGGTTGTCGAGGTGTTTCTGCAGTTGGGCGCTGACCGCGTCGGCGCGTGCCAGCGACAACTCCCAGTTGGAAGCGAAGCGTGCGCTGCGGATCGGCAGATTATCGCTGTAGCCGGTGACCAGGATCTTGCCGCTGACGCCGTTCATCGCCGCGGCAATGCGGTCAATGACCGGGATATAGTTGCCGCGCACCGTCGTTGCGGCGGAGTCGAACAGACCATCCCCTTTCAGGATCACCACGCTCTGCTGAGCTTCGTCACGCACCACCACCAGACCTTCGGCAATTTCTTTGCGCAGGAAGCTTTTCAGGCTCAGCGTCGGTGGTGCCGCCGGTGCAGGATTGCTGATGGCAACCTGGGGCAGGTTGGTCTGATAAATGGCTGCCAGCACCGGACTGGTGCTGTCGCCCAGCCGCCAGTTGAGGCCGATAAACAGCAACGACGCCAGAAAACCGGTCAGTGCTACGCAGGCCCATAATGGCACCAGAGGGCGCCACAATTTTTGCTGTACCGGCAGATCCAGTGCGTTGGGGGACAGTGGCGGGGCGTAACCGCCGCGTACCGAGCGGATCAGTTGCAGCAGGCGTTGCTTCATGGTTTCCAACTGCGAGCGGCCGTTCTCCATCACTCGATAGCGGCCTTCGAACCCCAGCAGCAGGCAGAAGTTAATCAGTTCCAGCAGTTGGATGTGTTCGCGCGGGCTTTGCGACAGCTTGGCCAGCAGTTGGAAGAACTTCTCTCCACCCCAGGTTTCGTTGTGGAAAGTGACCAACAGCCCGCTGCCGGACCAGACGCTGCTGCTGCCCCAGGGCGTTAGCGCGGCGGCTTCGTCCAGCGCGGTACACAGGCAATAACGTGCGCCGATAATCACTTCATACGGCAGGTTGGCGCGCTGACCCTTGAGTTCGAAGTGGCGAACTTTATCGATCAGTTGCTGGCGCAGCTGCGCCGGATTGGCGTGGGTGGCCGATTGGCGGATTTGCGAAATGGCGTTCAGCAAAGGGTTCGCGGCTTCTACCAACGGGTTGCCAGCCGGCGTCATGTTATTTTCCTGAGTCATAGGTTACCGGTCCGTATGGCTGCGAATCGCCCAGAATTCCATATCCAGACCCGGGAAGTCGCCGGCCAGGTGCAGAGCGAAGGCGCTGGATTTTTCCATCTGCTTCCACAGGTCACTGCCTTTTTCCAATTCGAAATAGGTATAACCCGCGTGATAGGGGATCTGGCGTGGTGCCGCCGGCATGGTGCGCAGCCCGATGCCTGGCAGTTGCAACTGCACCAGATCGCGAATACGCGTTACCGGGGCAATCTTCATTTGCGCCGGGAAGTGAGTCAGCAGCACTTCGGCGGCGACATCGGCACGTACCGCCAGCACGAAACCGAAGTCGCGCATCATTTTGGTGTCTTGTACGGTGGCAATGTTCAGACCATGCGAGCGTTCGACCAGCGTCAGTTGGATGGCGTTGTCTTCCAGCACCACCGACAGCCCCTGGCGCAGCAACAGCATCAATTTGCCGAAACACAGCGCCAGGTTGTCATGGTCATACACCGGCAGCCGGGCTTCCGGTGTGCGCTGCGCCGAGAAGCTGGCTAGCTCGGTGGCGAACTGCAGCCAGTCGGCGAACAGGCGTTCCGGGTGCAGGTGATCGAGATGGTAAGCGTGGCTCACCTGGCCGAGATGGCGGTTAATCAGTTGCAACAGCATGAAATCGACCATCTCGGAACTGCCGCCGCGCCCCGGTTGCAGCAGGCGCTGACTCATCTGCTGGCTACGCTGTTGCAGCAGGCCTTGCAGATCGTTGATAAAGGTTTTCAGCACCGGGCTTCCCTGACAGTTCAGCATCGGCGGAATTTGCACCTGATCGAGACGCAGGCTGGCGTCACCGCGTTTTTCCAGCACCCGGGTTACGCCGAGGGCCGTCCATTCGGCATTGAGTTCGCTTTCCAGCATCAGACGCAGACGCAACTGACCAAACTGCAATGCCGCGCTGCCGACCGAAACGGCGTTCAGGTCGTCGACTTCGTTTTCATAGGCCAGATAACGCGCCAGCGCGTCCGGTGCTTCCTGAAAAATCACGTCTTCACGGCCCGCGCGGTAGGTTGGCAATGCCAGAACCACGTTTTCGCCGGTTTTGTTTTCGGCAATGGCCAGCGGAGCAGGCGCCTGTTGGGCGCCGGAAAAACGGAAGGGCGTGCCGTCCGGCATGATGCCACTGGCGGCGTTAAGCGCAATTTTGCCCTGACGCAGCAGGGTTTGATCCAAATCCAGCTGGAGGAAGCCCCAAAAATAACCTTGGTGGGCCTGGCCCCAATTACGCATGTAGTTTTCGAGATAGTTTTCCGCCTGCTGGAAATGATGAGGGCGCAAAAACATCCCTTCAGTCCAGACGACCTTATGAGCATCTTTCATCGTCACACCTATAGTTACTTCGCTTGGCCCTGGCTGCAGGTCAGTCGGGATCTTTCACGGAGTGCAGGCCATTAATGCCTGCCACAATGTGGGCTTCCAGCTCATCCGGTGAGAATTGCCACACCTTGTAGAAATTGGTCTCGGTCGGTTCCGGTAGCGGCAGTGAAATGCGCCAGGCTTTGCCATCGAGGTTCTGATATTCGGCGATGATGCCGATATAACGAGTTTCGAGCGTGCTTTGGCCGCCGAGTTTCTTCCCCCTTTGGCCCGGGGTCAGGAAGAACTGGTCGCTGTCCAGCAGGCTGGCGCCGAGCACGCTTTTGGCATCGCTCTGCAGGCTGAAGAAGTCAGCGTCCATAAATTCCGCATCGGAACGTAGCAGCAGTACCCGAATCTTTATCGGTGCCGGTCGTTGGCCTGCCGCGGCGTTCACCTGGCTGTCGGCATCGAAGACCAGGCTATAACGCGAGGGCACGCTCTTGGCAGAAGACATGCAGCCGTTGAGCACCAATGCGCCCAACAGCAGGAACACTATCCCGCACCAGCGGGAGGTGGTGGGTGTTGTTATCATGGTGAGTCTCGTCAACCAGGGGGAAACTACTGGAGGATCCAGGTGGCAGAACCGCTGTCTTTACAGGCTTTGCTGTCACCGCCGACTTTCACGCAGTCCTGCCGGGTAGCACGATTCCGACGCGGTAAATCTTTACGCAGCGTCGATTTGTAGCGTGAAATCGGCACGCCGGCGTTGGCCTGGATGTAGCCCATCAGGTTTCCACCTTCGGCCTCGGTGATCGCCAGCCAATTGTTTTCGACTTCCCCCAGTGCATAAAACGCGGTGGCATTGTCCAGGCTGCCGACGGCGCTGCCGTTGTAACCCGGGCTACTCATGATGCTGGCCGCATACAGGCTGCGGTATTCCTTGCCGATAGGTTTGAACCGTTGCGGAGCCTTGATGGCTGCGCGGTGCTGAAGTTTTACGCCGTCCACTTCACTGCTGATCATGGCGTTGATATCGAGAGCCGGCGGCGGCGGTGGCGGGGTGGAACAACCGGCAAGCGTCAGGGCGGTTAGCAGCGTTAAGGCAATCCGTGTTTTCACAATATCCTCTTTGATCTTTTTATGGGCAGAAATGACATGAAGGGCTGTGTAATAAAAACGTCTATTTCAGGGGGAAAACAGCAATATCTCTGACCGACTGGGCGCGGTGTAGATGCCCAATGCAGTCGTGGAGTTTTGCAGATGGAGATTGGCTTTGAGAATGACGGGCTGAGGACGCCACTGTGTAAGCCGTAGCTCCTCGCTGGCGAGTTGCCGTAGTTCAGGCTCAGGGCGCAGACGCGGGGAAACCCCCATGTCGGTTTGCACCAAAATGGAGACATCCGGGTGATGTTGTTCCTGCCGGTGGCAAGAACGATAAGGCACGCTTGGACGCAATGTTTTTATGAGTTTCATTGTGTGTGTCAGGCTTCCTGTAGATATCAGCGAACAGTTGGCTGTATCGCTCAAAAACAATCCCGTTTTTCGGTTTAATAGATATCAGGCTACTTCACAATCTTGATGTTTTGGCTGCTTGTACGTCGTGGTTTTGTAGGGGCGGTGGTCAGGTTTTCAAGACTCAAAAATCCCAGTGAATCTCCCCTCCCGGAAGGTTCTTAAACCGTGGCTAAACAGGGTGGAGGGAATTGAGTAATGATAAGTTAATTCGTACTATCCCTGGCTTTAGGCATGGCTACCGCACGAGAGTTGACGCGCGATCCCGATAGCGTATTTGTCACGATTTGAGACATGGGCTGACGAAAAATTTAACAAAGTTTACATATAAACAGAGAATCTGCAGTCTACAATAGCCCTGAAAATTTGCAAAATAACCTTCTGGATCAATGTTTAATTCGTTATCTTACTCACGTTTTGTTTTTAATGCATATAAAACATGGTGTTATGTGTTAATGGTTTTGGTGTGTGTTTTTGATGGTTCATTGGTAATACCATGAAATAATTATGTAACACTTAAGCCAATGTACTTAAATAACAACTATTTTTTAACGAAAAAAAAGTGACAGGCTGTTTTATGTGCTTACCATTTGCAGGGTAAAGATGATCACATATATAAATAAGCGGAATGTAATTTAGGAGGATTCCTATTTGTCTGGACGCGAAGCCACTCGCGCTGGGGCGCCTGGCTTGGTTGTTAAAACAGCAGAGTGGATGATTAACGGTGAAAAGAAGGAAGATTTAGCTGGCTGAGAGTGTCGCATAACCATGCCAGCGCAGGATCGCGTTTAACCTGTCGGCCGGCGACACATTCGATAGGGAAGGCAGGCATAGCCAATTCACTGGGGAGCGGCAGGAACTGAATTCGTGAAGGATCGGCAAATTGCCGGGCAACGCTGGTGGCAAGGGTGGCTATCAGATCGCTACCCGCCACCACGGCAGGTAGCGCGACAATATGTGAAAACGTCGCGGCGACCCGCCGCGCCAGCCCCATTTCAGTCAACCTCTGATCGATGATCCCGCGTGCCGAACCGTCGTCCGACGGTGCATAAAGCGCATGGGGCAGGCCAATGTATTGCTGCAAACTCCAGCTTTCGGCCGCTATCTGTGGGTGATGTCGGCTGGCGATACAGGTGAAACTCTCGTTAAATAACGGCTGCACCAGCATGCCTTCCGGCACTTCAAGATGCCCGCCCAGGGCGACATCTATCTCTCCACGTTCAAGCTGTTGCACCACCGTACGCCGATCCAGCCGTGATACGCGGATATCAATACCGGGCGCAGCCTGACGCAGCCGACTGATGATGGTGGGTAACAGTGTGATATCCGCATAATCACCGGCTGCCAGCCTAAAACGGCGCTGGCTGGCCGTTGCCGGATCGAAAAGGGTCCGCGGCGTTAACGCCTGATGGATCTGTTCCAACACCGGTTGTATCTGCAGCATCAGTTGGTGAGCACGGGCGGTGGGCAGCATGCCGCCGCCGCTGCGGACGAACAATGGATCGTCAAACAGGGTACGCAGTCGGGCCAGCGCATTACTTACCGAGGGTTGAGCGCGGTTCAGGCGTTGGCCGGCGACGGTGACATTACGCGTTTGGTACAACGCCTCAAACACCACCAGAAGATTAAGATCGACGTTGGATAAATTCATATTATGAATACTCTATATACAGATAATCCATTTCCAGAATCATACCGCGTTGTTTAGGCTGAGAGCACGGCTATTCAATAACAACATAGGTGTGGCGATGGACAGGGTATTAGTGACGGGTATAGAGCCGTTTGACGGCGACGCGATTAATCCTTCATGGCAGGTCGCGCAAGCTCTGGCCGGGGAACAGGTGGCGGGTGCGGAGGTGGTGGTACGTCAATTGGCTTGCGTGCTGGGTTTGTCCAGCCAGCAGCTCATTGCCGCGATTGAAGAGTTGCGCCCAAAGGTGGTTATCTGCCTGGGACTGGCGGGGGGGCGCGGTGAAATCTCGATTGAGCGGGTGGCCATCAACCTGATCGATGCCCGTATTCCTGATAATGCCGGTAAACAACCGATAGATATACCGGTGGTGGAGGGCGGCCCGGTGGGCTATTTTTCCACGCTGCCGGTGAAGGCGATTGTGCATCATCTGCGTCAGTCAGGCATTCCGGCTGTGGTTTCGCATACGGCGGGGACCTACAACTGCAACCAGCTTTTTTATGGCCTGAGTCACCATATTGCCAGCCATAATCTGGCGATCAAGGGCGGTTTTATCCACATTCCCTACAGCCACGAGCTGGCGGTCAATCATCCGGGAAAACCAAGTATGGCGTTAGCGACGATGATCGCGGCGGTGCGCAGTATTGTGCATACCGCGCTGACGGTGGGGGAAGATTTAACCATCACCGGGGGAGCGCTGCATTGAGGTGCCGGTAAAGTGCTCAGTGTTTCATGGTAGGGGCGCCGCATGCTGCGCCCGCTAGCCTATCAATGGGTTAAATCGGGTCGAACTCATTTTCGACCCGTAGCGGTTTTAGCGTTATTCGTCGCCGACGCGGATCACCAGCTTGCCGAAGTTCTTGCCGTGCAGCAGGCCGATCAACGCCTGTGGCGCATTCTCCAGTCCGTCGACCAGATCTTCGCGGAATTTGATTTTCCCTTGCTCGACCCATTCGCCCATCTGCTGCAGGAATTCGCCAAAGCCTTCTGCATAGTCATCAAAAATAATGAAGCCCTGCATGCGGATGCGTTTACGCAGAATCAGCCCCTGCAGCATCGGCAGGCGATCCGGGCCGGCAGGCAAGTCGGTGGCGTTGTAGTGGGCGATAATGCCGCACACCGGAATACGCGCCTGGGTATTGAGCAGCGGGATCACTGCATCAAACACCGCACCGCCAACGTTCTCGTAGTAAATGTCGATACCTTGCGGGCAGGCAGCGGCCAGCTGCTCGGCAAAATCAGGCGCCCGGTGATCGACACAGGCATCGAAGCCCAGCTCTTCTACCACATAGCGGCATTTCTCTTTACCGCCGGCCACGCCGACCACGCGGCAACCCTTCAGTTTGGCGACCTGTCCGACGACCGATCCGACGGCGCCGCTGGCGGCAGCAACCACCAGGGTTTCACCGGGTTTCGGCTGACCAATATCCAACAGGCCCATATAGGCGGTGAAGCCCGGCATGCCCAGGACGCCGAGCAGGCGGGAAGGGTGTTTCTGGTCCGGACCGAGATTACGCAAGCCACTGCCGTCAGATAAAGCATAATCCTGCCAGCCGTCATAGCCTAACACCCAGTCACCGGGTTTGAAGTCGGGATGCTGTGACGTAACAACACGCGATACCGTGCCGCCAACCATCACTTCACCGATCTCTACCGGTGGCGCGTAAGAAGGGGCATCGCTCATCCGGCCGCGCATGTAGGGATCCAGTGACAGATAGACGGTACGTAACAGTACCTGGCCAGCAGCGGGTTGCGGCGTCGCCACTTTTTCCAGGCGGAAATTGTCTGCGGTAGGCTCACCATGCGGGCGTGAGGCAAGTAAAAAACGGCGGTTGTGTTGCATAGACTGGGACATCAGACATTCCTTATGCGGATGGAATCCCAAGTCTAGTCAATCATTGACCAGAGGAAATGGCCGAATGTGCTCAGCGTTAAAGAGGAATGATCAGTACGTCGATATGACTGGTATTGATAAAGCGTGCTGCAGAGCAGGAAACCTTGTTCATCATGCTGTCGCTATGATTGCCGCAAACCACCAGATCATAGGTCTGCCGATGGCTGGCGTAGTTGAGGCTGTCACCCAACTCGCCGTGGACGATCAGCGTATCGGCTATTGGATAATCGGCCCGCAGGCGTAATTCTTCCATAAACAGCAGCGTTTCTTCCTCCATCAAGGCACGCAGATCGCCCAACATCGGCCCGGCGAAGTTATTGTACATTTCTGGATTGGCGATCATGCTCAGCAGGGTGATTTTGCCGTTGTAGGGGCGCACGATGGAGACGGCTTTTTCAACCAGGCGATGGCTGTCTGCCGCTACGGCGACGGTAACCAAAACGTTTTGATATCCCATCTTCCACTCCTGTTTCCTGTTGTTAGGGTAAAAGGGTAGAACCTGGCGAAACTAATAAATGTGTTTTGTATCACGCGCGTCAATAAATCATGGGGCATTGCCGTTATTTAGCAATAAAAGATCAACAGACACGCGCGTAATAAAAAAATTATAGCACCTGCGCCCACAGAGTTTTTGGTACCTTGCCCAAATCGAACAGTTTTCCGGCAACCAGCTCGGCACGACGGTGATCGGCAGCACGGTACATGTTGCTGATTTCAATATCATTATCAATGGAATAATTGAGCTTGTCGTACACCTTTTCCACGCTGTCCAAACTGGTGCATTTGCGGAATGTCATCAGGTAATCCAGGGTATCGGTCATGATTAAAATATAGCCTGTTAAGAGTTGTTGTCGGACGAAGAAACATCACCCTGTCATCATGACAGCAGCAAAAGTGTGATGTGCGACCTGAAAAATTAATTTCAAATAAATAAATTTCAATACGGTAATAAATGGCTGCGCGCAAGTTGATCCTGCGCTGCAAATAATAATATGCCCGTGGATTGTCGGCAATGCCTGGCTGTCGATCGGCATACAAAATAGGGAAAGTCTCAGGCTTAAAAAGTCCGGGCGGCAAGGCTGGCGGGCGCCTTTCCCCCGACTTGTGCAAATGCGACATGCCTTGCTCTTGGGATCACAGAGGAGGGGGGATGCCAACCCGAGCTTTTTCATTCCCATTAGTGCCAACCTGACAACTCTTCTTCAGCATGAGTGAGCGACTGCCTGGCTGCAACGTGAAATCCACTGGGTATATATGAAACCCGTATAAAATAAAACGAAACTACGTTTTATTTTATACGGGGGTTTTTAATGACCGATAAACATGAAGTGAGGTTTCAATCATTTTTAACTAACGATAAAAAATGATTAAAGTTTTAATTAATACCGCCGATAAATCGTTTTGAGATAATTTTAGCCAAAAAACATCCGAAACCTGCCGCTTTCATTCCCATGATCATGAAACATATGGTTACCTCTGCTTTCTTGTTCACAACCTCAGCGAGACATTGTTAACCTGATTGGATCATTAGCTGAAAATTAAAACAGCCAATGACTCGAATTTTAAGTCAAATCCGAAACCCTAAAACCATATAGTTTACGTGAGTTACTTTTCAATGCGGATAGTTTATTCGTCGGAAAATGGTTATTTATACTGTCTTTATCGGCTACGAGCAGATTTTTGTTCTGTTATTTTAGTTTGGTTATGCTTTTGTTCGAATTGATCTAAAAACGATATTTTTTTGGCTTATATACATTGTTTTTTAGACGTTTTTTTACCTGCGGTGATTTTGCGAGCAAAAATAAGGTCAAAAAAAACACTATAAATGCGATATTTGGCTTAATTATTTTTTATTTTTGTGACGCAGATCACATTGTATTTAAAATTGCCTCTCACTTACATTGTGTGTGCTAATGGTTCGGGGGTAGAGTTGCGCTGCATTAGGAATAATCTTATTAATTTTGTAAAAATAGTTTCACGGTGATTAAACACTGCTGAAGCAAAATGCTGTACATCCATACACGTTGGTTTACGCACGTATCAAATACTGAATGACGGTCCGAATTTAGTGATGTTGAAAAATTTATAACGGTCGTTATTTAGGGCTTCATTTGCCAACTTAGGGAACAAACCCAGGTCACGGGCGATAAAAATTATCACCCAGCGTATGTTTTTAAACATAGTCTGTCGGGATGGGGAATATGGGTACGTCTGAATTACTTAAGCATATTTATGACATCAATTTGTCATATTTACTTTTAGCACAGCGTCTGATTAATGATGAAAAAGCATCGGCAATGTTCCGTCTGGGTATCGACGAGACCATGGCTGATGCACTCGCTCAACTCACGTTACCGCAAATGGTCAAACTGGCTGAGACCAACCAGTTGGTCTGCCAATTCCGTTTTAACGATCACCAGACGATCGAGCGCCTGACGAAAGAGTCGCGCGTGGACGATCTGCAGCAAATCCATACCGGCATTTTGCTATCAAGCCACTTACTGCAAGAACTATCGGCTAAAGACGGTAGTGCGACGAAGAAAAGAGCTTGAAGATGGCAGAGAAAAGTATTGTTCAGGAAGCCAAGGACATTCAGCTGGCAATGGAGCTGATCACGCTGGGCGCCCGTTTGCAGATGCTGGAAAGTGAAACTCAGCTCAGCCGCGGGCGTTTGATCAAACTGTATAAAGAATTGCGCGGCAGTCCGCCGCCGAAAGGGATGTTGCCGTTCTCGACCGACTGGTTTATGACCTGGGAACAGAACATCCATTCATCGATGTTTTATAACGCCTACAGTTTCCTGATGAAGAGTGGGCACTGCACTGGCGTTGAGGCGGTGATTAAAGCCTATCGTTTGTATCTGGAACAGTGTCCGCACCAACCGGGAGAACCGCCGTTGTTGGCGTTGACCCGTGCCTGGACACTGGTGCGTTTCGTCGATAGCGGTATGCTGCAGCTCTCGGCCTGCAACTGCTGTGGCGGCACTTTTATCACCCACGCGCACCAGCCGTTGAACAGTTTTGTATGCAGTTTATGCCAGCCCCCATCCCGCGCAGTAAAAAGACGTAAACTTTCGCCGCAACTGGCCGATATTATTCCTCAACTGCTGGACGAGCAGGTTAAACGCGCAATTTGAGCCGGCGGCAGCGCCGGTTCAGCCAGATCTGAACAGACTTGTGAAACGCAGGGTTCGGCATACCGAACCCGCAGGCGCAGCCTGGCCTGCTGTGGCCTTGCGGCTCAAAAGCGCGCTTATCCCACCTTCCATCCACATTGTTAATTTAAGGAATGCGTGTGTTAGTTATTTTGGGTTATCTCGTGGTATTGGGGGCGGTTTTTGGGGGGTACATGATGGTGGGGGGCCATCTCGGTGCGCTTTATCAACCGTCGGAGTTCTTGATCATCGGCGGTGCGGGCATCGGCGCTTTTATCGTAGGCAACAACGGTAAGGCGATAAAATCCACCCTGCGCGCTATCCCCAAACTGATGCGCCGTTCGAAATACAGCAAGGATCTGTACATGGATCTGATGGCGTTGCTGTATCGCCTGCTGGCCAAATCCCGTCAGCAGGGCATGCTGTCCCTCGAGTTCGATATCGATAACCCGCAGGAAAGTGAAATTTTCTCTAATTATCCCCGCATCCTTGCCGATAACACCCTGGTGGAATTTATTACCGATTACTTACGGCTGATGGTGAGCGGCAACATGAATGCGTTTGAGATCGAAGCGTTGATGGACGAAGAGATCGAAACCTTTGAACAGGAAAGCGAAGTCCCGGCAGGCAGCCTGGCGATGGTCGGTGATTCGTTGCCGGCTTTCGGCATTGTTGCGGCGGTGATGGGGGTGGTGCATGCGCTGGCCTCGGCCGATCGCCCGGCGGCCGAGTTGGGGGCGTTGATCGCCAACGCCATGGTCGGTACCTTCCTCGGTATTTTACTGGCCTACGGTTTTATCTCGCCGTTGGCCACCCTGCTGCGGCAGAAAAGCGCTGAAAACGTCAAAATGATGCAGTGCATCAAGGTCACGTTACTGTCCAGCCTGAATGGTTACGCACCGCAGATTGCCGTCGAATTTGGCCGTAAAACCCTGTACACCACCGAGCGTCCGTCCTTCGTCGAGCTGGAAGAACATGTGCGCCGGGTGAAAGCGCCGGCACAGCAGGCGACGGAAGAAGAACAGGCATGAAGCAGAATCACCCGGTTGTTTTGGTCAGAAAACGCAAGTCGCATCAGGCCGCTCATCATGGCGGCTCCTGGAAGATTGCCTACGCCGATTTTATGACGGCGATGATGGCGTTCTTCCTGGTGATGTGGCTGCTGGCGATCGCCAGTCCGCAGGAACTGACGCAAATTGCCGAATACTTCCGCACGCCGCTAAAAGTGGCGCTGACCAGTGGCGACAAGAGCAGCTCGGAAAGCAGCCCGATCCCCGGCGGCGGCGATGACCCGACTCAGCAAGACGGACTGGTGAAAAGGCAGATAGATACGCTGGAGAAGCGCGACGAGGAACTGCGCTTGAACAAGCTGCGGGAAAAACTCGATGAGCTGATTGAGTCCGATCCGCGGTTGAAAGCGCTGCGTCCGCATCTGCTGATCAACATGATGGATGAAGGTCTGCGCATTCAGATCATCGATAGTCAGAACCGCCCGATGTTCAAAACCGGCAGCGCGCAGGTTGAAAGCTATATGCGTGACATCCTGCGGGCGATTGCCCCGATCCTCAATGATCTGCCGAATAAAATCAGCCTGTCCGGCCACACCGACGACATTCCTTATGCCACGGGGGAGCGGGGTTACAGCAACTGGGAGCTTTCGGCCGATCGCGCCAATGCTTCCCGGCGTGAGCTGATTGCCGGTGGGCTGTCGGAAGGGAAGGTGCTGCGGGTGGTGGGCATGGCTGCCACCATGAGCCTGAAACAGCACGGCGCTGATGACGCCATCAATCGCCGCATCACCGTGCTGGTGCTGAACAAGCAAACCCAGCAGGGCATTGAACACGAAAACGCCGAAAGCAACGCGATGGGCGTCGCCCGACCGGTGGACCTGAAGCCTTTGGCGCCATCGGCGACGGCCCCGGCCACCCTTATCACTCCGGAGCAGCCGGTGGCTGTCCCTTCACCGACTAACAGCGACTCACAGCAGAGGTGACCCCGTGAGCATGGAT
>RCUM01000089.1_pt1 | contig 80060 bp, 69 predicted proteins | sample 2166141 | NCBI WGS metagenome assembly RCUM01 (sample SAMN09932756, study PRJNA488358) | compost metagenome | isolation source: compost soil in crotonic acid-enriched | place: Germany: Experimental Botanical Garden | reverse complement strand
CGAGTCCGGGCACCATATTTAGAAGAACCCGCCTATGGCGGGTTTTTTGCTTTCTAGCGTAGGGACTCTTCATCGAACACGTTCGATTATTCGGCCAAAGGCCTCACCCTGCGGGCCAACGCTGAAGCGTTGTTCAACCCGGCGCAAGCGCCGGTTGTCCGAGTCCGGGCATCCTAACGGCGCCCGATACTGGCGACTCCGTTATCGATTTCTGGGAAAGGGAAAAAACCTCGCCCACGGCGTGTATCCCGAAGTGTCATTATCTGAAGCCCGATTAAAACGGGATAGTGTGAGAAAACTCATTGCAGAAAGCATCGATCCTTGTGAACAAAACGGGTGAAGAAGCCAGTCCCGATGTTGCGAAAACATTTGAAACTATCGCCCGTCAGTTCGTTAGCCAGAGCCTGCAACTGTTTTCGTCCATAAATTCATCTTAAGGTGAATTGAACATATCAAAATCAGGCAATTACACAAATTGATGTACAGCCAAATTCCGCATATCTTTCCTACAAATAGGGTTAGAAAAGGCTATCTATTGTTAACAGCGCCTTAAGTTTGTTGGCATTCACCTCACCAGAAGTGACTGGGACAAAGTACTGTAACTGCCACTGTTGCGTTGTGATAGCTTGTTTTACAATAGGTTTAACCCAAGGGGCATAAACGCGGATAGCTCTTTTTCCCTCTTTCCCCTTAACTGACATGACCCCTTTTTTCGCCAGCGCATGTCTGTTGAATATAAAGAATCCTCGATGAGTATGATCAAAAACGCTCACCAATACGAACTCAATGCCATCGTCAAAATCGATGGGCATAATCTCATCTTGTATATGCGGTCTTTTCCACATAGTAACAAATTGCCCGAGCTTAGTTGGAGTCGTATTGGCGACACGGAATAATGCTCGCTTGCCTTCCACCTCAAACTGACAGGCGCCATATTCGCTGCTCTCAGATTCTCGTTGGGGTTCCGAGATGCGAATTTCGGCAGGCAATAATACATCGTTTATTATGTCAGAAAGTTGAACCGGAATTTTCCCTTTCGCCGGATCGGAAAACCAAACACCCTCAATGTCTTTACTACTTCCCAACATACTTTATTTCCTTATTTAGTATCAGAAACTCTCTCGCCAATAATATTGTATATTCCCTGCTTGCTCAGAAAGATGCGCACAGAATAAAAACCTGCTCGTAACACTACCACAGTCGCATACAACCTGACTGTGACCGTAAACATGGATATCGGGCTAAAGAATAGAGATCTTCTCCGCCAGTTTTTCAGAAACCAACACCGGGAAGATATATTTGAACTCCTCAGGGACAAAGTTCGGTAACAGTTTTGATGACGGTAAAAAATGCGAAAAAGAAATGACGACATCATTTCTTGTAATGCTAATATCCCCTTTTTCTCATAAACCGAATCCAGCATGCCATCCTCTTATCGTCGCTTTCTCACCCTTGTTATCATGCTGGTTATCGGCGTGGGCTCACCTATGCTGGCGCAGGCCAGGCCCGATCTGGAACGTAAGATTGGCGTGACCGTCGCCGATACGAGTTCGCCTGATTACCAGTTCAGTGACCTGCCGATCACTTCGGCGGACGGCCAACGCCGTTATCGCATTCGCATAGCGCAGCCGCGCATTGCCCCGCCGACGGCCGGCTATCCCGCGATCTACTTTCTGGACGGTAATGCGGTGCTGATGGAGTTGAATACCAGCTTATTGGCCCGGCTTGCAGCGCAAAAACAGCCGCCGGTATTGGTGCTGCTCAGTTATGACAATGATTTACGTATCGATGCCAAAGGCCGCAGCCAAGATTACACGCCGGCCAATGGCGGGGCGGATGCCTTTCTGAAATTGATCGAAAGCCAGATTAAACCGGCAGTGGCGGCGAAGGTGGCCATTAACTCTCAACGGCAAACGCTGTGGGGGCACTCTTATGGCGGTCTGTTCGTTCTGCATACTCTGTTAACCCAGCCAACCGCATTCCAAAATTACGTCGCCGTCGAACCTTCACTGTGGTGGGGAAAGGGCTTTATTCTGCAGGAAGCACAGCGGGTTATTGAACGGCATCCCGCCATCTCCGCCCATCTGTGGCTGTGGACCGGCGGCGGTGAGAAAATGCGTAGTGCGCCGCCCAATATCAAACAGCAACCGCTCCCCGCCGACGCCGCTCAGCGTCTGGCCGAACGGCTGGCGACGCTGAACGGGCTTAAGGTAGATTTCCGGGAATGGCCAGGCCTGGATCACGGCGGCATGTTCAATGCGGCCATCGCTCCGGCGTTGGATAAGGTAGCAGCAGGCGACTGAATAACACCATGCCGCTAATCTGGCGATGATCTTAATTTTTCTGTTTACGAAGAAGTTTTATTATCTACTTATCGAAAACAAACGAAATATGGTCATCGTCCAGATACTTGATCTCAACCTCACAGCCTTTCTGGACCTTTGAAGAGTAAAAGGCGGGAATGGTTTCCTTGCCTTCTACCTGCTTGGTCATCCCCTTTTCATGCCATGAAAGACGGTATTTTATGTTGGTGCTCCCGTTATCATTTGAACTGATGTAATGGACCTCCTCAACCCGAGCCTGAATATCCCGCCCCAGTGTCTGGATTTTATGGTCACGGTTAAACAGATAAACAATATAGGCAATGACGCCTACTGTAAGAATCACTGAAATAATAATCGCAAACTTCATCGATTCGTCCCTTAGCCGAACATGGTCAGACCGTTAAATGATGACATTATCTTCCCGACATGAGCCATCGCATCGATAAAAGCTACACGCCCCTCGGTGGTGGTAAGATCAAAGGCTGTCTTATCAAATTTCATATTGGTCAACCCGAGCTTGCCGCTCGCAGTCACGCTCATAGAATAGCCTTCCGTAACAATTTTCGCCGCCGTGAAATCAAAGGAAAACATGGAAGCGGACTCTTTATGATCTTTGTATTCAAAAGCATGCGGCGTCTTGATGCTCACTTTTTCCGCACTGTCGATGGTGATCATTTTCGGTGAGGTGATGGATACCCCGCCTTGCACCGTCTGCTTCCAACTGCCCAGGATGTCCGTCTTGGCATCCTTGGTGATGGTTTGTACCCGTCCCCCCAAGATTTCGTCAGTAACGTCCTGGGTGACGATATTATGGCGTTTCCCCGTGACTTTGTCATAGCGATCCCCGGTGAGGAAGGAGTCCATGCCTGCGTCATAAGTGCGGGTTACCTTGCCGGTAACATGTTGATTTTCTGTGCCGTCCGTATCGATGCTCCGCTTTCCCTTAATGGTTAGCGTTTCTCCGCCGCTGGTAATATCCGACGTCCGGCCATTGGTGATAGTGACCTTTTCGCCGTCCTTAAAGGTTTTGGTTTCCGGTTTGTCGACCGTCGTGGTGCGCATACCGTGGAATTGGAAGATAGCGTTACCGAACACCTCATCCTTCTGATCTTTTTGGATGGTGGTGGTGCGATTGCCGTCCACGGTCACCGTTTTATCGTTCTCCACCGAAATATTCATATCTTTTTCGGCATGCAGCTGCACCATCTCCGAGCCCGCCTTATCTTCGAAGAACAGGTGGCTGGAATTGTCACTGTGGCCGTCTTTGGAGCGCGTCATAAAGCCCATCATGGTCGCACCGGCTGGCAGCGTCCACGGCGGCATACAGGCTTCGTTATACACCCGACCGGTGACCATCGGGCGGTCCGGATCGCCATTGATAAAATCAATCACCACTTCATCCCCCACTCGCGGGATCTGCACGCCGCCGAAGCCCTGGCCTGCCCAGGCGCTGGACACTCGCACCCAGCAGGAGCTGCTTTCATCCCCTTTCGCCAGACGATCCCAGTGGAATTTCACCTTCACCCGACCGTATTTATCGGTCCAGATAGACTCCCCCTGCGGCCCCACCACCCGGGCCGTTTGCGGGCCATGAGTCCGCGGCCACGGGGTACGCTGCGCTGAGCGGAACGGCGTGCTCGCCGGGATCACCACAAAATCGGTGCGATGCACCGCCTCTTCTCCCCCGCTGGCGTAGCTGTTCTCTTCAAAATCGTAACGCGCACTCAGCACCAGATACTCTCCACCGTCACTGGCAAACGGCGGGTTGAGCAGGGCAAAGGTACACCCCGGTACGATACCCAGCGCGGTAGCCGTTGCGTCGATGCGCTGATGCTCCGCCTGCCACTCCTCCTGGCGCACCCGGGCGTAGGTTTCGCCGTGGCTGTGCTCCACGAAGTGCCCCGGCCAGTCGTAGTAGTCAATCTGGCCCGGTGAGGGTGAGGTTGGGTTCTGTCGCGCCTGGAACAGCCATGCGTTGGGCTTGCGGAAATCGTAGTCGTCGATGCTGTAGATCCCCGGCGTCACCCGCTCGGATATCGCCCACTGGCCGATCCCCTCTTCGCTGGTGCTGCCACCGGAAGGCGTGGCGTGGTAAGGAATGGCCTCATAACCGCTAAACGGCTGGTGCTGCTGAGAGGCGTCGTACAGCACCATGGTGTGTTTACCCGACTCGTGGCGGAAAAAGAAATAAATGCCTTCCAGCTCCATCAGACGCGAAATAAAGTCGTAGCTGCTCTCCTGGTACTGCACGCAATATTCCCAATTGCGGTAGTTACCGGTGAGCTGGTTCTCCATCTGCACGCCATATTCGTCGAGCACCGTTTTGATGATGTCCGGCACCCGCTGGTTCTGGAATATACGTTGGTTGCGGTCCCGCTTCAGCGGCCACAGGTCCGACTCCATGGTCAGCGTGTAAACCACGTAGCGCTCACCATTAATATCCGCACTATGAACGTTGACCCTGGTGATTTTTCCGTTGAGATAGCGTGGCGCAGCGAGCAGCCCCTGAGTAGGGATAGTCAGGGTAATCGGCTGGCCAAGCATGGCCCTGCGGTCCAGGCGGGCGTTGGTGCTGAGCATCGTCACGCTCAATTCAAATGAGCGTGAAACCACTTCCTCTCCGCTAAGTTTCCAGAACTTCAGCGTTCCCTCACCCGCAGGCGTTGTTGCCGTGATACGGTCAAACATAGCTTCTTACCCCTGTAACTAAGACTGCGTTATGCCGCTCTGCCACTCATGGTGCCAGCATCAGTACTTTGAACTGGCTGGGTACCGCACGTATCCCCACGGCATTGGTTGAGTTCTGCAGGCTGACGCTGGTCAGGCGCGTCGCCGGTGTGCCTTTGAGCAGCACGGTGAAGGAACCGGTGAGATGCCGCGACGGCCCCATCACGGTGCCTGACGCCACGCCGGTGGCAACACCGGGATTATCCCCGTTGGTCAGCGGCGTCACCGTGGCCATGTTGTGGGCAGGCATGCCCATAAACAGAATATTCAGCGCGTTGGGGATGGCCGTTGGCCCAAGCGCGATATCCGGATAAGGTATCGGCGTTGGGGTCGGCATCGGCGTCATGCAGACGTCGGGAAAGGCCAAATCGGTGCCCATCAGTTGACAGTTGGCAAACATCGCGTCCTCCTCAGCCCATATGGATCTGTTCGGCATCCACTTTGGTGATTGCCTTCGAAGTAATAACGGTATTTTGCGCATGCAGACGCGCATAATCTTCAGCCTGCATATCCAGTTGGCCGGCGCGTACCTGCTCCGTCTGGCGCGTAGTGCGCAGCAGGTTATGGCTCACCTGGGTGATGGTTTGCCAGATTGACTCGCTGTGCTTGCCCACCATGCGCGAAAGGCTTACCCAGGCGGAAAGCTTATCGCCGCTGTACTGCATTTCGCTGATATGGCAGTCACCCTGGCTGGCGCTGACGCGTAACGCTTCGCTGCTGAGGCTGATTTCGCCGCTGCTGCGGATATGCAGATCGCCCGGTACGCTCAGTTCGGCCATTTCCGGGTTGGCACGCTCCAGCACCGCCAGCAGCCACACCTGATTATCCACGCTGGTAATAAGCACCAGATCCCCGGTCTGAGGAGCAATAACGCAGCTGGTAGCACGCCGGCAGTGCCAGCCGCGCCCTTCACTCTCCACGCTCAGGCTGCCGTTGGAAAAGCAGTGGGTCACCACCCCCGCACTCTGTAGTGGCGGTGCTGCCGCTTGTAGCAGTTTGTGATTGATATTGTTCATCTTCTCTCCTTAACGGCGGCTCTGATGCTGAAGGCTCCAGGCCTCCGCAGCCAGTAACTCTTCGTCATACTCAAGGATGCCCCGGCGATCGGAAAAGTGGGCTCCCTCCTGCTGCGCCCGATGGAACCGGGTGCGGGAAAATGTGGCACTGCGGAAATCGGCCCGGCGTAAATCAGCATGGGTGAAATCGCTGTAGGTCAGATCGCAAAGGGCAAAGTTGCTGTCTTCGGCCTTCACCTGCTGCAAAATGCTCTGGAACAGGCGGCTGTGGCTAAAATCGGCCTGTTGTAACCTGGCACCGATAAACAACGCCTGATCAAACAAACTGCCCTGGCAGCTGGCCCCGGTAAGGTCCGCACTCATAAACAGCGCCTGGCTGGCGTTCACCTTACGGAGTTGAGCCTTTCTCAGCGAAGCGCCTTTGAAATTGCACTGCGTCAGCTGCGCCCCGTTAAAATCAACCGCGTCGAGCTGATTATCGGTAAACTGACAGCCGCTAAAGCGCTGCTGGGCATAGTTTTTTCCACGCTGATCGCAGTTGAAAAAGACCGTACGGTCGAATTGACTGTGGCCCAAACGGGTCGTGCGCAAGTCGATATTGAAAAAGGTCGTCAGCAGGCACTGGCACTGCTCCAGTTGCGCCTCATCCAGCGAGCTCTCGAAGAAAGTAGTACGTTCCAGCGTGGACTGGTTGAAGGTGCTGCCGGATAGCGGGCTGCGCATGAATTGGCAAGCGTCGAACCTGCTGCGGGAGAAATCGCCGTTGCCAAGCTCGCAATGATTAAAGATGCACTGCGCCATTAGCGTGTCGCAGGCGCTGATTGCCGTCATTTCACAATCGTTAAACACGCTCTGTTGCATGCGGGCGCCGCTCAGCGTCCCCCCATTCAACAGACACTCATTAAACACCGTTTCATGTAAATTGGCCGCCTGCAGGTTCGCCCCCAGCAGTGAGACATCCTGAAAAATTCCGCCGGACAGGTTGCATCCTTGCAGCTCGAGACCATCGAGGTTGCAGGCGTTAATCATCTCGCCATTTTTTATTTTCTGCTGTAGCTCTGCCGCGCTCAGCGTCGTCATGACAGTTCCTCATCCCGCTTCGGCAGCGTCTTCACCCGGCTGGTATAGGCGTTGTCCAGCCGCGTCTCCATATTAATAAAGGATTGTGACAGATCGGCGCGGAACAGATTGGCAGCGGTAAAGTCCGCGCCACCCAGTTGGGTTTTCTGCATCAGTGCACCCATCAGGTTGGCTCCGGTGAAATTGACCTGGCGGAAATCAGTGCGGATCAACAGGCTCCCGACCAGGTTGGCGCGGGTGAAATTCGCCCTCTGGCAGTCCGCCTCGCTGAGATCGCTGTTCTCCACCTTCGCCAACGTAAAGTTCGCCTGCGTAAGTAAAGCCTGGCGCAGGTTACTTTCTTTCAGCGTTGCTTCGCTAAAGTCCGCGCCGCTTAAGTCACTATCCATTACGGCCGCGCAGGTCAGCAGGCTGGCCGCTTTAAACTGGGCGTACGGCAGTTTGCTCTCCACCCAGTTACAGCTCTCAAGCCACGCACCGTTGAAGACCGCAGCCTGCAACTCGCACTGTTGGAAGACGGTCTTACGCAGCCTGGCCTCGCTGAAATCGAGCTGCGGCAGCGTTAAATTCATAACGATACACTCCTCCAGCTCGGCACGGTGGAAACGGCAATGGCTAATACCGACCTGGCGCAGCAATAGCGTTTTTAGCGTGGCACGGCTGAAGTCACAGTCTTCAAACAGGGCGTCTTCCAGTTGGGTTTCCGTCAGGTTAGCGCCGCTAAAATCGGTCTGTCGGCACTGGGCCAACACCAGGCTGGCTTTGGTCAGATTGCATTCACGCAGCGAACTGTTGCGCAAATCGGTTCGCGCCAGCATCGCCTCGCTAAAATCAGCGCCGTCCAACTGGCAACCGCTGAGATCGGCGCTTTCCAGCAACGCCTTACGGAAATTAGCGCCGCGAAAATCCATGCCGGAGAGGTTCGCGCCGGTGAAATCCAACTCGCTTAAGTCCCCTCCGCACGCCATGGTGTTCGAAGCGCGCTGGCGAATAATCCGGGCAATATCCCCCGTCATGCGTTGCGCCGGCGGTTGATGCTGGGCTGCCATCAGATACATCTGGTGCAGCGACTCGCGGCTCTGCGCCAATTTCTTCGCCGTCATGCTGCCCGCATGTTGATGCAGCATCTCCTGCATACGGTGCATTGATTCCGGGCCACGCGGCCGCGTGTCCTGTTTGGCACCCTGGCGGGCTTCCACTTCAGCCTGGCGCGCCTCGGCCTGCGCTTTCATCTCCTCAGCCTGGCGCTCCAGTCGTTCGACAAACTCCGGCAGTTCATCCAGCCTCGGCATCTCTGGCTGCGACATATCCGCCAGTAGCTCGTTAACATCCCGCCCTTCAGCCTCAAGCCTGGCGCGGTGCTGTTCGCGTATTTTACTTACCCGGTTTTGCATATTGTTTTGCATCGGGCTTTCTGTTTGCTGCATTTCGCTGTCAATCCAGGGACCGATAAGCTCTTCCGGCAACAAGTCTTTTTCACGGAAGGCAAACAGCGCACCCTTCCCTTTATCCAGCCGCTGGGCCAACACTTTGCGATAGTGATTGGCCGAACGAGCGGCGCCGTTTTTCTCCAGCGCCGGCATCAGTTGCAGCACATCCGCCGCATCATCCTCGTTAATGCGGCAACTGCCCTGCCAGATCAGCATCATCTGTTGCCGATGCGGGAAGAACCAGACCGTGGTGGCACGCAACCTAATCTCTTCAAACAGCGTTTCATCCCCACGCTGACGATTGATAAAACAGCGCGCCCGCCATGGCGGCAGTTTGCCCGACTGTAGCGGTTTTTCCGGATGCATATTCCAAATGCGCCACTCGGCCTCAGGCGGCAGCTCATCTTGTTCCGGCCACCATTGATCCGGGCTGGCGGCATTGAATACACGCCAGTCGGCGTCGCGGGCCAGGCCTGGAAAGTCATTTTTCAGCCAGTTGGCATCATAGGCTTTGCCCATGCGCTTAAAACGACGCGGCCAGGTCATGTCCAGCGGCCCAAAACTTACCGGCTCAGGCTGCTGCCGCGGTGAGGTCATACGTTGATATAGCGGTTCGATATTCGGCAGGCGACGATAAGCCGCGCCGTTGTGCTGCTCTTCCACGGCGCCAATACCATGAGGGTTCTCTTCGTATCCTGCGCCGCCAAAAGCACGGCTCCAGTCAAGGCGCATCGACTCAAAATTGCGTGGCGGGGTCGGCTGCGAACCAGACCAGAAACGATCGCCAAAAGCCACCAGGGTTTTGCTGAGGCTGCCCACGTCAATGCGCACTGCGCAGCTGTTTTTTTCCTTCTGATGACGGGTATAAGCATTCCCCGTCGCCAGAAATTCAGCCCGGACTTTCGGAATGGCCACATCAATGACGCCGCCACTGGTTTGCAGTTCTTCCGCCGCCAGTTGCCATAATTCCACTTCCGGACGCAGCTGGGGCGTTGTGCCCATATCCAGCAGTGCCATCACAGAAACGCCGAGATAATTTTTACCCTGCTGGCGGAAAGGTCGATTTAATACGCTCAGACGCAGCGGCTTAATAATCTTCATATAATGCGCCTTTAGGCAGCCAGTTAATGAACGCGCTTAAAAAGGGGGATAATACATCTGTCTAGGTTTTCTATCGCATTAACCTAATCAGTGCAAGATGGATGTTAGAAACAATTATTCCCCAATGTCAGAGAATAAAAGACAGCCACTGCGCCAGGCGCTCTCAGGCCAAGCGCCAGCGGGGCTAACGCCTTATGGCGCTCAGCCCTTGTCTCAAAAGGCGGATACTGGCAAACCCAGAATTAAGATTATTCCTAATTAGCGGTGTTAAACTGATATTTTTTTGCATTAACCCAAAGTGGCTTCTATTACTAACAAGCGTCATTCCCTTATATTATCAATATAAGGTGGTGTTCCATGGATATTGATATAGATTTTAAACTGGAAGGCGTGGAGGAAAAGCAAAGGATTGAATCACACATCGTTCAAGCCCTGATTGATAAAGCCATACAGGTTATTTTGAAATACGGCGAGCTGAATTGAGCCGTCGGTGTTATCCCCGTATTAAAACAATACAATAGTCTCAACCTCCTCTGCTCTCCCCTCTGACAAGCCGCCGCCAAGACCCTGCACTCTGTCGACCGACGGTCGACCGACGGTCGACGACGCACAGCAGCAAATTTCAACGCAGATTCATCGGAAGGCTGAAGATAGCGGCTCCCCTTTGGCAAGTTGACTTGCTCTACCGGTGGAGCCTGAAAGGCTAATGTATTTCCTGGATGGGGCCCTGGTGAGGCACAATAGGAATAGATTGACTGAGCAAGGCTAACGGCTATTTATTACCACGTATTACGCTATTTTCTAGCCTCGTCACAGTTAATATAAACGTTTGGCCCCCTGACGGGAACGGGTGAAAAACACCCTTGAAATACATTACGAAAAGTGATAGTTAAAGCCGTTGGCAAGCCCCAAATTAGTTGCCATAAGACATTATTATCACAGGGAATCATATCACATCCATGAAAATCAATATTACCGACCAGCCAAATCCGCAGGATGAAGAGTTCGTTATCGACAGCCTTTGGGCTCATAATGAAAAAACCGAACACGTTGATATCCACCCCTTGTTCCTGACCGTGACCGATGAGCAAGGTAAAATCGTTGCCGGACTGGTGGCCAGAACCTGGTGGGGCGGGCTTGAAGTGCAATATCTTTGGGTCAGCGACCAGCATCGTAAAAGCGGCTATGGCCGTCAACTGATGCTCCAGGCAGAAGAAGAGGCCAGGAAGCGCGGCTGCCACATGGCCTATGTCGATACCTTCGACTTCCAGGCCCGCGGCTTTTACGAAAAATTGGGCTATCAGCTGTACGGCAACCTGGGCGGCTATGCCAAGAAGCATACGCGCCACTACCTGGCAAAAGAGATTTAATCCGGTTGTCATCGGAGAGGTCAGAATGGATTCGTCCGATAAAAATAATGAATTTTATTTGAAAGGTCTGATTGCCATGATGGAGCACTTAAGTGAGCCATGGGGCATTAAGGATCTGGCATCCCGTCATATTTATATGAACCACGCCGCCTACCTCTATACCAATACGCCGCTTGATTTTGATGTAGCCGGTAAGCTGGACGACGAGTTTCCCGCCGACTGGGCCGAATGCGCGGCCGATTTTGTCGAACATGACAAAATGACAGAGGTCTCGCGGGAGCGGGTTGCGGTGATAGAAACGCATTATTGGTACGGCAAAGACAGTCTGACCCCGTTTATCAGCGAAAAACTGCCGATCTACAACGATAAAAAAGAAGTGGTTGGGGTGATGTGGAACGCCAAACCGCTCAACACCTTATCTCCGCTGAAATTTATCAATCAACAAAAACCCAGCGTTCTGACCACAGAAACCAATAGCACCATTTTCACCCGAGCCGAACTTGACGTGATATTTTTAATGTTGCAACGGCTGTCGGTGAAAGAGATCGCCAAAATATACAATATCAGCAATAAAACCATAGAAAACAGAATATATAACATCTATCAAAAATCTGACGTCCATACACAGCAGCAGTTTGAAGAATTTTGCAAATATGCGCATCTGGACAATTACATTCCCGATCGCCTGATAGCTAAAGGCATTCAGTTTATTTAATAGCAAGGAATACCTCACCGTGATCAAAATTGAAGACTATCCGTTAACCCGGGTACCTCAGGATAAAAGAGTCTCGTTTTTAAGCGTGGCCATTGTGCATATGGGCATGCTGACCGCGCTGGATCAGTTTATGCTCGGCGCCGTATTGGGCCACTCAATGACGCTGTTCGACGCCTTTACCGCCATTTTCGTCGGCAGCCTGATCTTTGGCGTTGTCACCTACGGCCTCGGGCTGGCGGGGATGCGCGAAGGGATCTCCGGCAGCCTGCTGGCCCGCTGGTGCGGCTTTGGCCGACTGGGTTCGGTGCTGATCGGCGTGGTGGTAGCCGTCAGCCTGCTGGGCTGGTTTGGCATACAGAACGCCATTTTCGCCAAGTCGCTGGATTTCGCACTGGGCAATAAGCTGGGCTTTGGGCTGGCGGCCGGCCTGTCCGGTACCCTGCTGACCATACTGGTGGCCTTTGGCTTCAAGGCATTACGTATCGCCGCCCGAATTGCGGTACCGATGTTTATTATGCTGGTAGCCTATATCTCTTACATCACCCTCACCGGCCATAATCTGCCGGAAATTATTCAATTAATGCCGCCAGGTGAGCCACTGTCGATCAGTGCCGGCATCACCATCGTGGTCGGTGGCGCCATCGTTGCCAGCCTGATGACCCCCGATCTGACGCGTTATTCCAAAAACGGCAAGCACGTGTTTGGCGTGACCCTGCTCACCATTGTCGCCGGGGAGTTCGTGGTTAACGGTCTGGCGCTGCTGATCGCCAAAACGCTCGGCACGGCGGATGTCGTGACCATCATGTCGCAGGTCGCCGGAGGGGCTGGCCTGCTGGTGGTGGTGTTCTCCACCTTAAGGGTCAATGACCTCAACCTGTACTCATCTTCACTGGGCATCGTCAACGCGGTTGAAGGCATGACCGGTAAAAGGCTGAAATACACCGCCACCACGCTGGTGATTGGCGTGTTGGGTACAACGCTTTCGGTGCTGGGGATCCTGGATCGGTTCGTCGACTTCCTGACGGTACTGGGCGTGGTGTTCCCGCCGATTATCGGCGTGATGCTGGTGGATTATTACTTGCTGCGGACTCACCGTAAAATTCTGGATGACAGCCGCCGGGAAGGCAAACTGCCCGACCAGACGCCGACCATTGGCTGGGCAGCGATCGTCGCCAGCATTGCCGGCAGCATCGTCGGGTTAGTGACCGAATGGGGCGTGCCGACCATCAACTCATTGCTGGCCGCCAGCCTGTTGTATTGGGTATTCAAGTTGGCGCTGAATCGTTCGCAGAAACCGGCCCCGGCGCAAAGCTGATTCGGTTGCCAGCGACGAAATGCTATTACCACTCTCCTGCAACGGGTGAGTGGTAATACTATAGAATGAGGATTTAGTGGACTAAAAACTGCGGTTTTAAAACTGAAACCTGATTGGAATTCCCTGGTGTCGGTAGCTAAAACATCCTTTATTACCCAGAGAATGGAAACGCCTCCCTCCCTGAGTTTTTTATTATAGAAGTTGTCAGACAATCGGTTATTAACTGTTTTGACCGTCAAGAAACACTTCAGTATGGATGAACAGTAGCTCACAAAAAGCACCATGGTCAACACAAAAGTAGACACAAAACCCACTTTTGTGTTCACTTTTATGGATTCACCATCTAAGCGATTGATTTGTATTTAATTACTTTCATTCCACTTTTCACTCAACAGGGTGAAAGTATCATTAGGGGTGATACGGAGCCGTTTAACATACGTTTTCAAAGATTAATCAGCCGGTTACCCTCCCTCTTCCAATGGCAATTCTGGACAATGTCAGCGCGTGCGATATAGTAAAGCCGGCCAGAATATTGTAAGGAATGCTTATGAAGACCACTAACGCCCAGCGCAAAAGCAACATCATTAAGAATATTGAATATCTGATGCGCACCCGTGGCGAAACCAAGGCATCCTTCTCTAACCGTACTGGCCTGACGCGTACCACTATCTACAAGATCCTCGATGGACGGGTCAACAACGTGCAGCAAGCCACGGTTAACCGGATTTCAGATTTCTTCGGCGTTTCCTGCGAAGAGATCGAAGACTATGATCTGGAAAAACTGGAGCTGCTCAATGAAACCCTGTCCACCGAAGGTAATAAAAATCCTTCCGCAATTCCTGTTATTCCGCAGTCGCGTTATTTAGCGGTTGCCGGTAAGAAGATCGGCCAACTGGTCACAGAGTTCCCTTTGACTTATTTCTTCGGCGATGAGTCAAATATGGTAGCAATGCGCATAGAGACCGAAATAAAAGGTTCATTTATCCCAGGCGAGGTCATTATTATAAAACGCCCGCCGGTGCTGGTTTGCGATTCGCCTTTATTGTATCACTCGGGAAAAAATGGCTTCTTTGTGGTTAACGGCAAAGAAGATGACGGCATGGAGGATACCGTGCGATTTCTGGGTTATATCGTTGGAGAAAGGCTATAAATGGAATCTAATCAAAAATTCAAACTGCTGGGTTTTACTCGTCATGGCACTCTGGCAGCCAATGTCATGGTATTAGCCACCGGTAAAACCATTACCATGGGGCTGAATGAACTGGCCGACAGCGACATATCGGAAGATCTGAGCCGCCATGAGTTACAAGCGCTCTATCGCAAAATCTACGGCAATAACCAACAGCAAACCGCCTATGAGCTCAGCGATCGTCATGAACGATCCTGGTATGCCTATCTGATCATTACCGTGGCGCTCAGCGTGATTTATATCTTCTCAACCCTGTGCGGCGTCAAACCGATTCAAATCCCCGCATTGAACCTGATCACGCCTCCGGCAATATTCATTTACCCCCTCACCTTTATCCTGGTGGATATTCTGAACGAGTTTTACGGACTGCGACTGGCCAGACGCACCATTATCATCTCGTTTATGGCCAACCTGGTTTTTGTGCTGGGCGTCTGGGCGACCACGCTGGTGCCAAGCATTCCGCAGTGGGAATTCAGCAAGACTTATGACGGCATCGTCCACAGCATCATGGCAGTGTTGGTAGCCTCATCCGCGGCCTATTTGATCTCCGAGAACGTCAATTCCTATCTGTTGTGCAAAATCAAGGAACTGACCAACTCCCGTTACCTGTTTGTGCGGGTGATCACCAGCACCGTGGTCGCCTCGGCCATCGACAGCGTGGTGTTCTGTACCCTGGCGTTCTACAACGTCCTGAGCTGGGATATCATCAAAACCATGATCCTGTCACAGTTCCTGATCAAGGTAGTCTACGCCCTGGTCGGTGTTGGGCCGATTTACGCCGCCCGCAGCCTGTTTAACCGCTATATCAATACCGATCTTGCAAGGAGCAATCAATATGCATATCAAAAAACAAGATAAAATCACCCATCTTGGCGCCAACTCCGATTACCCGGACCAGTATGCTCCCGAGTTGCTCGAAGCCCTGCCGCGCGCACGAGGTCGGGATCTGATCGGCGTAGATGAACAGAACCTGCCGTTCCACGGCTTTGATCTGTGGACCGCCTTCGAGCTGTCCTGGCTCAATGCCAAAGGCAAGCCGGTGGTCGGCATTGGCGAATTCACCTTGCCCTATTCCTCAACCCACCTGATCGAGTCCAAATCATTCAAGCTGTATCTCAACAGCTTTAACCAGACGCGCTTCGACAGCGTGGAACAGGTCAGCGCCGCGATGCAAAAAGATCTGTCGCAGGCCGCCAATGGTCAGGTTGGGGTGAAGCTGTATCCGGGGTTGGACGGTTATTCAGCGCAGATCGACGCCCTGCCGGGCATCAATATCGACGACCTGGATATCGCCGTGGATGATTTTGACTTCAAACCGGAATATCTGATCGGTGCCACCAGCGAACAGGCGGAAATAGTGACGGAGACACTGTCCTCCAACCTGCTGAAATCCAACTGTCTGGTGACCAATCAGCCGGACTGGGGCAGCGTGGTGATCCACTATCAGGGCCGTAAAATCGATCGCGAGCGCCTGCTGCGCTATCTGATCTCCTTCCGCCAGCATAATGAGTTCCACGAACAGTGTGTCGAGCGTATTTTTAACGACATCAAACAAAGCTGCCAGCCGGAGAAACTCAGCGTGTTCGCCCGCTATACCCGCCGCGGCGGTCTGGACATCAACCCGTTCCGCAGCGATTTTGAAACGGCGCCGACCCTGGGCCGTTTGATCAGGCAATAACGCTCCACTTGTCATGCCCCCGCCCGGGGGCATTATTTCTCCCCGTCATCTGTTTGTTATTTTTCGCCATTACCGTCGTTAACAACTATCTTCAAAACACCCCACAGGGAGATTAACGACGCATGCCTGATTTTTCGCGCAGAGAAATACTGCGGGCTGCCGCCATCGGATCGGCTTTTTCACTGTTACCCGCCTCGATCCGCAAAGCGCTGGCAATCCCCGCCAATAACCGTACCGGCACCCTTAACGATGTCGAACACGTAGTGATCCTGATGCAGGAAAACCGCTCTTTCGACCATTACTTCGGCACTCTGCCCGGCGTACGCGGCTTTAGCGATCGCATCACCATTCCTTTGCCCGGCGACCGTCACGTCTGGCAGCAGCAGGGGGAACATCGGTTGGTGTTGCCCTATCATCTCGACAGCAAGCTCGGCAATGCCCAACGGGTAAGCGGCACGCCGCATTCGTGGGTAGATGAACAATCCGCCTGGGACAGCGGCCGCATGAGCGCCTGGCCGACCTACAAAACGCCCACCTCGATGGGCTATTACCGTCGGCACGAATTACCGTTCCAGTTTGCGCTGGCCGAAACCTTCACCCTGTGCGACGCCTATCATTGCTCGATCCACGCCGGCACCAACACCAACCGCCTGTTCCACTGGACCGGCACCAATGGCCCGACGGCGGCCGAGGTCGCGGTGGTGGTCAACGAGTGGGACAGCCCCGGCCCGGCGGAAGTCGGCTACCAGTGGCAGACCTATCCGGAGCGGCTGGAGGCCGGCGGCGTCAGTTGGAAGGTCTATCAGTTTTTGCCTGATAACTTCACCGACAACCCACTGGCGGGATTCCGCCAGTACCGTGCCGCCAGCGTTAAGGTCGGCAACCCGGCACAGCCGCCAAAAGACTTCACCGCCTTTGTACCCTATAGCGATGAATTGAACGTTGAAGCCCCGCTGTACAAGGGCAATGGCAATACGCTGCCGGCAGCCGACGGCAACGATCTGGATGCGATGCTGACCGGCTTTCGTAACGACGTACAGCAGGGCAAGCTGCCGCAGGTAAGCTGGATTATCGCCCCGGCGGCCTACTCGGAGCACCCCGGGCCTTCCAGCCCGGTGCAGGGCGGCTGGTTTACCCAGGAGATCCTCAATGCGCTGACGGATAACCCGGAGGTGTGGAGCAAGACCGTGCTGCTGGTCAATTACGACGAAAACGACGGTTTCTTCGACCATATGCCTTCGCCCTCGGCCCCGTCACTGCGTGAAGACGGCAGCTTCGCCGGTAAATCGACGGTGCCGTTCGATAGTGAAATCTTTCAGCATGTCGCCCCACCCGGTTCACAAGAGCAACCGCCACCGGACGGCCGTATCTATGGCCCAGGGCCGCGAGTACCGATGTTGGTGCTGTCTCCCTGGAGCCGTGGCGGCTGGGTCAATTCACAGGTATTCGACCACACCTCGGTACTGCAATTTTTAGAAAAACGTTTCCAGGTGCATGAACCGAACATCAGCGCCTGGCGACGGGCGGTCTGTGGTGACCTCACTTCCGCCTTCAACTTTGTCGACCCTAATGAGGAAACCTTGCCTCGTCTGCCCACCACCAGTCGCCACGCCGCCGACAGTCTGCGCCAGCGACAGGAACAGTTACCGCAGGTGCCCTTGCCGCCGGTGAACAGGCAACAGTTACCGCATCAGTCGCGACTGGCACGCCCATCGCGTGCGCTGCCTTACCAGCTGCACGTTGAGGCCAGCAGCAACCCCGAGCAAAAAATGCTGACGCTCAACCTGTACAACACTGGCGAACAGGGCGTGGTCTTTCATGTGTATGACCTGCTGAGTCTGGAGCAGATCCCACGGCGCTATACCGTCGAGGCCGGTAAAGCGGTCAGTGACAACTGGCTAACGGCGGATCGCTACCACCTGTGGTTGCTAGGCCCCAACGGTTTTCATCGTGAGCTGGGTGGCAGCGTTCTGCAGCCGCAGCCGGAAGTGCAACTCACCCCGCAGGGCGATCGTTTATCGCTAACGCTAACCAACGCGGGTAGCCAGGCAACAACGGTAACCATCGCCCGCTGCCCTTATACGCAAAAAGGCCCCTGGCAGATTGAACTGCCGGCGGGTGGCCGCCATCAGCAGGCCTTTGCTACCAAATCCAGCGGTGGCTGGTACGATCTTTCACTGCAGGGGGCACAGGGCTGGCAACGCCGACTGGCAGGCCGGCTGGAGAACGGCGACCACAGCGTCAGCGATCCGTTAATGGGTAAAGCCTGAGATTTCCGTGCAGGGTGTTCGAAAGGAGAATTCCCTTTAGCGGCAGTACAAGCGGAACAGGCGCGCCAGGTGTGCGCCCATCGGCGTCAGCGTGGTGTCTTTACGCTGGATCAGATAAAACGTCGCTTTTGGCAGGCTCTCCTCCAGCGCCAGCGGCACCAGATGTTTACCCAATATCGGGTCGGAGATCACATCTACCGACAGAATGCTGACAAAGTCGCTCTGCGCCACCAGGCTGGTGCAGGCCATAAAAGTCTCGCAGGTGACGCTGATAGACGGCGCCATTCCCAAATCCCCGAACAAGTCGTGCAGTAGCCGGTAGTAGCTGCCCTTTGGCGTCGGCATGGTCCAGTCGCAGTGCTGCAGTTGCCTGAGTGACGTCGCCCCCTCCATCGGATGCCCCTTGCGCACCACCACCTTGTACTCTTTCTCCATCAGCCGTTCGTACTGCAATTCATTGTCCAGGCTGCTGGGGTAATAGGTATTGACCGTGAAATCCAGTTCACCCTGGCGAAGTTCCGGGATCATCGACACCAGTTGCCCTTCGACAATCCGCACTTTGACCTTTGGATATTCACGGTGGAACTGATTAATCACCTGCGGCATCACGGTGCGCGCAATGCTGCCGCCGACGCCGATATTCACCGAGCCGCCCGCCAGCCCCAGCCGTTGCTGGATATCCTCCTGCGCCACCCGCAGCTCTTCGAGGATCAGGCTGGCATGCTGGAAAAAGTTATCGCCGCAGTCGGTCAGCACCACGCCCTGGCTACGGCGGATAAACAGCTTGGCCCCCAGCACCGTCTCCAGCTCCTGAATCGACTTGGTCAGCGCAGGCTGCGAAAGCTGTGAAGTCCGGCTGGCGGCGCGAATACTGCCCTGACGGCTGACTTCTACAAACGCACGTAATTGGTGCAATTTTATTGAGGCTGGCATAGGCGAATGGTGATAACCGTTGTTTATCAATAGCAAGATATTGGCATCTTATTTAGCCCGATTCCATTGTGTACATTCGAAAAAAACATAATAAATAACCAAATTCTTATTTCGCTTAATTAAACGCATTTTCTGCGCCAATAAGCGCATTTCACGGCAGTTAGTCACTAAATACGTCTTTTTCATTAAACAGTTCCACCGTCTGACCTCAGTTCAGCGCACCACTGCTGCCCGGCGTTTGCCTGGGCGCGATAACCAATGAGATCTCCCAATGAATAATCCGCTTTCGATGTTGGTGTCAGATTTATCCCCGCAACTGCAGGCCTGGCGCCGCGACTTTCACCGCTATGCCGAGTCCGGCTGGTTTGAGTTCCGCACCGCTACGCTGGTGGCGGAAGAACTGGATCGGCTGGGCTACCGCCTGCAACTGGGCCGCGAAGTCATTAATGCCGATGCCCGCATGGGGTTGCCTTCCGCCGAAGCTCTGCAGCAACAGGAGCAGCGCGCCCGCGAACAGGGGGCACTGGAGAAGTGGTTACCGCACTTTTCCGGCGGCTTCGCCGGTATTGTCGCCACGCTGGACACCGGCCGCCCCGGCCCGGTGATCGCCTATCGCGTTGACATGGATGCGCTCGATCTCAACGAAAAACGGCAGCCGGATCACCTGCCGTTCCGTGAAGGCTTCGCCTCCTGCAACAGCGGCATGATGCATGCATGCGGTCATGACGGCCACACCACCATTGGGCTGGGGTTGGCACGGGTGTTCAAGAGCCTGGAGGCGCAGCTGAGCGGCACTATCAAACTGATTTTCCAGCCGGCAGAAGAAGGCACTCGTGGCGCAAAATCCATGGTGGAAGCCGGCGTGGTGGACGACGTTGATTTCTTCACCGCCGTGCACATTGGCACCGGCGTAGCAGCTGGCGAGTTGGTGTGCGGCAGCGACAGCTTTATGGCCACCAGCAAGCTGGACGTCACCTACCGTGGCGTTGCCTCTCACGCCGGTGCCAAACCGGAGGACGGCCGTAATGCCCTGCTGGCGGCGGCGCAGGCCACCGTGGGGCTGTACGCCATCCCACGCCACAGCGAGGGCAGCTCACGCATTAACGTCGGCGTGCTGCAGGGCGGAACCGGCCGCAACGTGATTGCCGATCGGGCGTTTATGAAGGTGGAAACCCGCGGGGCCACCAACGCCATCAACGAATTTGTTTACCAGCAGGCGCTGAACGTGATCGAAGGCGCGGCCAAAATGCACGGCGTGGAATACGACATCGCCCTGATGGGTGCAGCGCAGAGCAGTAAACCGACCCAGCCCTGGGTGGACTACATTCACCGCCAGGCGCAGGAGATAGCCGAACTGACTTCGGTCGTCGATCGCCGCGAGCAGGCCGCCGGTTCCGAAGACGCCACTTATATGATGGAACGGGTGAAATCCCACGGCGGCCAGGCCTCTTACGTGATTTTCGGTACCGAACTGAGCGCCGGGCACCACAACGAAAAGTTCGATTTTAACGAACAGGTGATGGCGGTGGCGGTGAAAACGCTGGCGTCGCTGGCACTGAACCTGCCGACCTTTGGGAGCAAAGCATGAGTAACCCGCAACTGCTTACGTTTATCAATCAGTACATTGACCAACACCAGCCGCAGTTCAGCGCACTGAGCGACAGCATCTGGGATCACCCGGAGACGCGCTTTACCGAAACCTATTCTGCCAATCTGCTGGCCGACGCGCTGGAGCAGGAAGGTTTTCGGCTTGAGCGCGGCGTTGGCGGCATTGAAACCGCGTTTATCGCCAGCTACGGCAGCGGCCAGCCGGTGATCGCGCTGCTGGGCGAGTACGACGCACTCGCCGGACTGAGCCAACAGGCCGGCTGCGCCACTCCGCAGCCGCTGGTGGAAAACGGCAACGGCCACGGCTGCGGCCACAATCTGCTGGGCACCGCCGCGCTGGCGGGGGCATTCGCGGTGAAGGCCTGGATGCAACAGCAGCGCCTGACCGGCACCGTGCGTTTCTACGGCTGCCCGGGTGAAGAAGGCGGCTCCGGCAAAACCTTTATGGTGCGTGAAGGCCTGTTCGATGACGTGGATGCCGCCCTCACCTGGCATCCGGAAGGCTTCAGCGGCATGTTCAATACCAGCACTTTGGCCAACATTCAGGCGGCGTTTCAGTTCAAGGGTATCGCTGCTCACGCAGCCAACTCACCGCACCTTGGCCGCAGCGCGCTGGATGCGGTAACGCTGATGAACACCGGTGCCAACTTCCTGCGTGAGCACATCGTACAGGAAGCCCGGCTGCACTATGCCGTCACCAATACCGGTGGCAGTTCACCCAATGTGGTGCAAGCCGATGCCGAGGTGCTGTACCTGATCCGCGCGCCACAGCTCGATCAGGCGCAGGATATTTACCAACGGGTGATCAACATCGCCAAAGGCGCAGCGCTGATGACCGATACCCAGATGACGGTGCGTTTCGACAAGGCTTGCTCCAACTACGTGCCAAACCGCAGCATGGAGCAGGTGATGTATCGCTATGTCTGCGACTTCGGCCTGCCGGAATACAGCGAGGCGGAACGCAAATTCGCCACGGAAATCCGCCAAACGCTCAACAAAGACGACCTGCGTAATGCCAGGTTAAATATCGCCCGTACCGGCGGCACGGCGGGCCGCGAGTGGGTTCAGAATCTGGGCGACAAGGTGTTGATGGATCAGGTCGCCCCTTATGTGGCATCGGAAGAGCTGCTGTACGGCTCTACCGACGTCGGCGATGTCAGTTGGGTCGCGCCGACCGCCCAGTGCTTCAGCCCCTGCTTTGCGTTCGGCACTCCGCTGCACACCTGGCAACTGGTGGCACAGGGTCGCACTTCGATCGCCCACAAAGGCATGTGCCTGGCCGGCAAGGTGATGGCGGCCACCGCCGTCGAACTGCTGAGCGACAGCGCCCTGCTGGCGGACTGCCGCCGCGAGTTCGAACGCCAGCGCGCCGAACAGCCTTATAGCTGCCCGATCCCTAAAGACATCAAGCCTTCACCGTTAAAGTAACCACCATGCTGCCAAGGCCCGCAATAGCGGGCCAGTCATAATAATTATAATTAAATCAAATAATAAAAAATAAACACAACAGGACAAACACAGAGGGTAAGACAATGAGTGAGGTCACAACTTCAGCCAATAAAAGCCCCGGTCGCGTTTTTTACTGGGTAGAGCGCATCGGGAATAAAATCCCCAATCCATTTTTACTGTTCGTCTATTTAATCGTTGTTTTAATGCTGGCTACCGCGCTGTTCTCCTGGCTCGACATGGCGGTAAAAAACCCGGCCACCGGCGAGTTGATCAAGGTAAATAACCTGATGAGCGTGGCGGGCATGCAGTGGATCTTCCCGAATATCATTCATAACTTCAGCAGTTTTGCCCCGCTGGGTGCAATTTTGGCGCTGGTGATCGGTGCCGGGCTGGCCGAAAAGGTCGGGCTGCTACAGGCATTGATGTACAAGATGGCCTCACGCGTTAGCGCCCGCTATGCCAGCTATCTGGTGCTGTTTATCGCCTTTTTCAGCCATATCTCTTCTGACGCCGCACTGGTGGTGATGCCGCCGCTCGGCGCGCTGATGTTTCTGGCCGTGGGCCGCCACCCGGTAGCCGGGCTGCTGGCCGCGATTGCCGGGGTTGCCTCCGGCTTTACCGCCAACCTGCTGATCGTCACCACCGACGTACTGCTCTCCGGCATCAGTACCGAGGCCACCAAAGCGGTAGACGCCGCCGTTCACGTCAGCGTGATCGACAACTGGTACTTTATGGCCACCTCGGTCGTAGTGCTAACCTTCGCCGGGGCGCTGTTGACCGATAAGTTTATCGAACCGCGTCTGCCCAAATGGCAGGGCAGCGCCGAGGACAAAATTGAGACGCTAACCCCACTACAAAACCGAGGGCTGATGATGAGCGGCATTGCCGCGCTGGTGTTTATAGCGATTATCGCCGCCCTGGTGGTTCCGGAAGCGGCCCCGCTGCGCGATCCGAAAACCGGCTCGGTGATCCCATCGCCGTTTATTAAAGGCATTGTGCCGATCATCATCCTGTTCTTCTTCACCGTTGGCATTACCTATGGCGTGGTCACCAAACAGATCAGGCGGCCGGACGATATTCCCAACCACCTGATAGAGCCGATGAAAAGCATGGCCGGCTTTATCGTGATGGTGTTCCCGCTGTCGCAGTTCGTGGCGTTCTTTAACTGGAGCAACATGGGCAAGTTTATGGCCATCGGCCTGACCGATATGCTGGAGGCCGCCGGGATGAGCGGTGCCCCGGCGTTTCTCGGGCTGATGTTCCTCTCGGCCTTCCTGTGCATGTTTATCGCCAGCGGCTCTGCCATCTGGTCGATTCTGGCGCCGATCTTTGTACCGATGTTTATGCTGCTGGGCTTTCATCCGGCGTTCGCCCAGATGATTTTCCGCATCGCCGACTCCTCGGTGCTGCCGCTGGCACCGATGTCCCCCTTCCTGCCGCTGTTCCTCGGTTTCCTGCAGCGCTACCGCAAAGACGCCCAGCTCGGCACCTATTACGTGCTGATCCTGCCCTATCCGTTGGTGTTCTTTGCCGTGTGGATTTTGCTGCTGCTGGCCTGGTACGCGCTCGGCCTGCCGATTGGCCCGGGGGTTTATCCAAAGATGGGGTAACCCTGCTGACCCCGCCCTGAACCACACCAGGGCGGGCATTCCCTCCTGCGCTTTTGCTCGCTGTCGCTACTCTTTACCCCTTCCTTTCGCTACTCGAAACATTATTTTATTGCTTTGCTAAACCGGTTCTTCTATTTTAGCTCGCCATCAGACACCGATGAAAACGGGGATCGAACATGGTTAATCGCGTATGGGTGCTGGGTGATGCAGTCGTCGACCTGGTACCTGAAAATTCAAACAGTTACCTTAAATGCCCCGGTGGCGCTCCGGCCAATGTGGCGGTCGGCATCGCCCGCCTGGGCGGCAACAGCGCCTTTATCGGCCGGGTAGGCCAAGATAGTTTCGGCGCTTTCCTGCAGCAGGTACTGAGCGAAGAGCAGGTCGACATCCGCCATATGTCACAGGATCCAGACCACCACACCTCTACCGTGGTGGTGGATCTTGATCTGATGGGTGAACGCTCCTTCACCTTCATGGTCAGCCCAAGCGCCGATCTGTTCCTGCAACCCGAGGATCTGCCTGATTTCAAAGCGGATGAATGGCTGCACGTCTGCTCTATCGCTCTGTCACAGGAACCCAGCCGCAGCACCACCTTCACCGCAATGGAGAACATCAAGGCGGCCGGTGGCTGGGTCAGCTTTGACCCAAATATTCGTGAAGACGTTTGGCGCCAGCCGGAAGCGCTGCGCCCCTGCTTGCAAAAGGCGTTATTGCTGGCGGATGTGGTGAAGATCTCGCTGGAAGAACTGAGTTTTATCAGCAATATCGGTGAGTTGGAGAGCGGTATCGATTGGATGATGCAGCGCTACCCACTGCGTTTGTTGCTGGTGACGCTGGGCGGCGACGGTGTCTGCGTGCATGACGGCAAACAGATCCGCCATTTCCGTGCCCCTTCAATCACGCCGGTCGATACCACCGGTGCGGGTGACGCCTTTGTCGCCGGTCTGCTGGCCGCACTGGCACACCTGGGCGCTTTACCGCAGGAAGCCCAATGGCCAGCAGTGATCGCCCAGGCCCAGGCCTGCGGGGCGCTGGCCACCACCGCCAAAGGCGCTATGACCGCCCTGCCGCATGCCGACGAGTTGCAGGACTTCCTGCGACGCTAACCCGATAGCTACAAGTCAGGCCCAATGCCACAGGGCATTGGGTACCACCCTGTTTTTCATCTCCGGAACATAATTTGCGGACTTGATCACAATAGCTGAATCGGGTTAGCAAACTTGATTGCCAGCCGTCGTTCAACTCACTATCTTTCATCCTGAAAAACCGGTTTAGCAATTTAGCAAAAAATAATAACAACCACCCCGGATGATAGAAAATCATGAAAAAACTTGGCTATCTGGCAGTCACTACAGGGCTTCTCATCTCTACCTCTGCGGCCGCGACTGGTACCAATACCAGTATCGAAGCCCGTCTGAATGCGCTGGAACAACGGCTGCAACAGGCCGAGCAGCGAGCTGTCCAGGCGGAAACGCGTGCCACGGCGGCGGAACGCAAGGCACAACAGTTGGAATTACGTACCGCCAACACCGAGCAGCAAACCCAACAGGTTGTTCAGCGCACCGCGACGCTGGAAACCCACGCCGCACCGGCCGGCAAGCTGCAACTCACCGGATTAACCGACCTGAAACTGTACGGCGACGTCGAGTTCAACCTGGACGGCGCCAGCCGCAGCGGCCAGCTCACCTCGCTGAAAAGCAGCGACAACAAAGACTGGAAGCCGGGCAACAAAGAACGTTGGGATATCAACGGCCGCATTCTGGTCGGTGTAGACGGCTACCGACGCAACCCGGACGGCAACTTCTCCGGTTTCAGCGTGCAGCCGCTGGCCGACATGACCGGTAAAATGAACCTCGACGATGCCGCCTTCTTCTTCGGTAACGAAAAGAACTGGCAGACCAAGATTGGCCGTTTTGAAGCCTACGACATGTTCCCGCTCAATCAGGACACCTTCATCCAGTATTCCGGCAATACCGCCAACGATCTGTATGCCGATGGCTTCGGCTATATCTACATGATGAAAGAAGGCCGCGGCCGCAGTAGCAGCGGCGGCAACCTGATGCTGAGCAAATACGCCGGCGACTTCTACTTCGAGCTCAATACGCTGGTGGAAGACGGTTCCTCACTGTTCCAGGACAAGGCCTACCACGGCAACAGCCTGGATAATAAGAAAAACGTCGCCTATCTGCGGCCGGTGCTCGCCTGGAAGAAAGACCAGTTCAGCGCGGCGGTGGCGATGGAAAGCAACGTGGTCAACAATGCCTATGGTTATCAGGACAATCAGGGAAAATTCGTCGACCAGTCCAAACGTAACGGCTATGGCATGACCATGACCTGGAACAACACCGCCGCCAATCCGGACAACGGTGTGGTCGCCAACCTGAGTACAGCCTATCTGGACGCGTCGGGCGAAAAAGATTTAACCGCCGGCATCAACGTGCTGTGGCGTCGTTTCGAAGTGGGATATATCTACGCCCACAACGACATCAAAGAGTTTAATACTGCCGGCATGGCGGCCGACATCAATAACCCGCTCAGTGAACCGGGCAAGTATGACATTCACACTATCCATACTTCGTATCAGATTCCTAACATCATGAATATGAAGAACTTCAATTTGTACCTCGGGGCTTACGTCTCAATGCTGGAAGCCAATGCCGATAACAAAATAGCCAACGCCAATAACGATCAGCGCTACGGCGTGCGCGCCAGATTCAAGTACTTCTTCTGACGCAGGCTGGCGACGAATTTCCGCCGCGGAAAGCCGCGGCGGTGTTTTGATTTATTAAGGGAGAAAACATGGACATTACCGCAACCGCTAACGCGCTTTTGCCGCTGCTCGGCGGCAAAGAGAACATCGCCAGCGCCGCCCACTGCGCCACCCGTCTGCGGCTGGTGCTGGTGGATGACAGCAAGGTGGATAAAGCTGCAATCGGCAAACTTGACGGGGTGAAGGGCTGCTTCAGCAACGCCGGGCAGATCCAGGTGATTTTCGGCACCGGGCTGGTCAACAAGGTGCATGCGGAATTTATCAAGGCGGCGGGCGTCAGCGAATCCAGCAAGTCTGAAGCCGCCGACATCGCGGCGAAAAAACTCAACCCACTGCAACGCATCGCCCGTTTGCTGTCGAACATCTTTGTACCGATCATTCCGGCTATCGTCGCCTCCGGCCTGCTGATGGGCCTGCTCGGCATGGTGAAAACCTACGGCTGGGCCGATGCCAACAGCGCCGTATTCGTGATGCTGGATATGTTCAGCTCGGCGGCATTTATTATTTTACCAATCCTGATCGGCTTCACCGCCGCGCGTGAATTTGGTGGTAACCCCTATCTGGGCGCTACGCTCGGCGGCATTCTGACCCATCCGGCTCTGACCAACGCCTGGGGCGTCGCCAGCGGTTTTCACACCATGGATTTCTTCGGGTTGCAGATTGCCATGATCGGCTATCAGGGCACGGTGTTCCCGGTGCTTTTGACGGTGTGGTTTATGAGCATGCTGGAAAAACAGCTGCGCAGAGTGATCCCCAATTCGCTGGATCTGATCCTGACGCCGTTCCTGACGGTGGTGATCTCCGGCTTCGTCGCCATGCTGTTTATCGGCCCCGCCGGGCGCGCACTGGGTGACGGCATCTCCTTCGTGCTCAGCACGCTGATTGCCCACGCCGGTTGGTTCGCCGGATTCCTGTTCGGCGGCCTGTATTCCGCCATCGTCATCACCGGCATTCACCACAGCTTCCACGCCGTAGAGGCCGGGCTGCTCGGCAACCCGAAAATCGGCGTTAACTTCCTGCTGCCGATCTGGTCGATGGCCAATATCGCTCAGGGCGGCGCTTGCCTGGCGGTGTATTTCAAAACCCGCGACGCCAAGATTAAAGCCATTGCGGTGCCTTCGGCCTTTTCCGCCATGCTCGGCATTACCGAGGCGGCGCTGTTCGGCATCAACCTGCGCTTTGTGAAGCCCTTCCTGGCGGCGCTGGCAGGCGGTGCGCTCGGCGGCGCCTGGGTGGTGGCCAACCACGTCGGCATGAACGCCGTCGGGCTGACGGCGATCCCTGGGTTGGCGATCGTGCAGGCCAGCTCGCTGCTGAGCTATATCATTGGTCTGGTTATCGCCTTCGGCAGCGCCTTTACGCTCTCGCTGCTGCTGAAATACAAAACGGACAGTGAATGATGGAAGAACTGAATTTGATGAAACAGGCCGTTCAGGCGCTGATGACGGGTATGCCGCTGGCGCTGCGCGATCCTCATCGCCCGGTATGGCATCTGGCCCCCAGCGTCGGCCTGCTGAACGACCCCAACGGGTTTATTCAGCATAATGGGGTTTATCATCTGTTCTATCAGTGGAACCCGCTGGGCTGCGATCACCGCAACAAATGCTGGGGCCATTGGCAATCGACGGATCTGCTCAACTGGCAGCATCAGCCGGTGGCGCTGGTGCCCGGCGCTTGTTACGACAGCCACGGCTGTTACTCAGGCTCGGCGGTGGTGGCAGACGGCAAAATCATGCTGGCGTATACCGGCAACGTAAAATACCCCGACGGTTCTCGCACCGCGTACCAGTGCCTGGCGCTGGAAAATGCGCAGGGCGGGTATGACAAGCTCGGCCCGGTGCTGCCGCTGCCGGAAGGCTACAGCGGCCACGTGCGCGATCCCAAGGTTTGGCGCCATCAAGACAGCTGGTACATGGTGCTCGGTGCCCGTGACCTGCAGGATCGCGGCAAGGTGCTGTTGCTGCGCTCCGCCGATCTGCGCAGTTGGCAGCTGTTGGGGGAGATTGCCGGATCGCAGCTGAACGGCATGGGCGATTTCGGCTATATGTGGGAATGCCCGGACCTGTTCACGCTGGCGGATGCCGAGGTGTTGATTTGTTGCCCGCAAGGGCTGGCGGCGCAGGACGAACGTTATCTCAACGTTTACCAGGCGGGCTATCTGACCGGCAAGCTGGATTATCGGCAGGCGACCTTTGAACATGGCGAATTCCACGAGCTGGACGCCGGGTTCGAATTCTATGCGCCGCAAACCACGCTGGCCGAAGACGGCCGCCGTCTGCTGGTCGGCTGGATGGGCGTACCGGAGCAGGACGAAGCCTGTCACCCGACGTTGCAATACGGCTGGATCCATACCATGACCTGCCCGCGCGAGCTTTCTTTGCAGAACGGCAAGCTTTACCAACAGCCGGCCCGTGAGTTGCAACGGTTACGCGGCGAGGGCAGCCAATGGCAGGGAATCGCAGATAACGCGCCGGGCTGGCCGGTCGACAGTGCCGAAGTGATGCTGACGCCCAACGGCGCATTCAGCGCCGACTTTGGCGATGCGATGACGTTGAGTTGGGACGGCGCCTTGCTGCGCCTGACGCGCAACAACCTGCGCAACGGGCAGCCTGAACACCGTTACTGGCGCGGTGAGGTCACCCATCTGCAAATGCTGTTCGACAGCTCCAGCGTGGAGATTTTTATCAACCACGGCGAAGGGGTCATGAGCTCACGCTACTTCCCTGGCCCGCAGCCGCGCCTGCGTTTGAGCGGAGAGGCGCAGCTTGCACTGGAGCACTGGCCGCTGACGCCATGCATGCTAGAATGACGCATCTCCCGTTGAACTCAGATGCCGTCAGTGAAAAAAAACAAACGCATAACCATCAGTGATATTGCCGCACTGGCCGGCGTGTCGAAATCGACCGCCAGCCTGGTGCTTAACGGACGCAGCAAAGAATACCGGGTGTCCGACGACACCCGTGACCGTATTCTGGCGCTGGCCGGCGAGCACCACTATCAGCCCAGCTTCCATGCACGTTCGCTGCGATCTTCCCGCAGCCATACCCTGGGGCTGGTGGTGCCGGAAATGACCAACTACGGTTTTGCGGTGATTTCACGCGAGCTGGAAACCCTGTGCCGCGAGGCCGGTTTGCAGTTGCTGATCGCCTGTACCGATGAAAACCCGGCTCAGGAAATGATGGCGGTGAACAGTCTGGTACAACGTCAGGTCGACGGTCTGATCGTCGCCTCCAGCCAGCTTAACGATGCGGAATACCAAAAGATTAACGCCGGCCTGCCGGTAGTGCAGATGGACCGGCTGATCGTCGGCTCCGACCTGCCGCTGGTGATCACCGACTCGCTGACCTCGACCGCCACGCTGGTGGAAAACGTCGCGCGTCAGCATCCGGACGAATTCTACTTCCTTGGCGGCCAACCCCGCATTTCACCCACGCGCGATCGGCTGGCCGGTTTCCAACTCGGTCTGGAACGTGCCGGGGTGGTGTGTAAACCGGAGTGGATCATCAACGGTAATTATCACCCCAGCTCCGGCTACGAGATGTTCGCCCAACTCTGCGCGCAACTGGGCCGACCGCCCAAGGCGCTGTTTACCGCCGCCTGCGGCCTGCTGGAAGGGGTGCTGCGTTACCTGAATCAGCACCAGTTGATGGAGAGCGATCTGCATCTGTGCAGCTTTGACGACCACTACTTGTTCGACGGACTAACGCTGAAAATCGACACCGTGGCGCAAGACTGCCGCGCCCTGGCCCAACACAGTTTCGACATGGTTAGCGCGCTGATTGACGAGCGGCCATTAGAGCAGAACGCGCTGTACCTGCCGGGCAGCATCCACTGGCGCCACGCCGGTTCGAAGGCATTGCTCGGCCAGCCTTAGGCTTTTCTTCGTAAAAAACTCGGCCAATAAAAAAGGCGCCTGAGCGCCTTTTTTATCGTTGGTGATGTCAGCCCGCTTTGGCGGTGCCTTCCATCCCCACCAGCCCCACCTTCAGGTAGCCGGCTTTACGCAGCGTATCCATCACGCTCATCAGCGTCTCGTAGTCCACGGTCTTGTCCGCCTGGAAGAAGATGGTGGTCTCTTTGTTGGCCTGAGTTTGCTGATCCAGCACCGACGTCAGTTGATCTGCACTGACTGCCTGTTCGCCAACGTACAGCTGCTTATCCGCTTTTACCGACAGGAACACCGGTTTTTCCGGGCGCGGCTGCGGTTTGGCTGAGGAAGCCGGGAGATCGACACGGATATCTACCGTTGCCAGCGGCGCGGCCACCATAAAGATGATCAACAGCACCAGCATGACGTCGATAAACGGCGTCACGTTGATTTCATGCAGTTCGCCGCTGTCGTCCAGATCTTCATTTAAGCGCATCGCCATAACTCACCCCACCCGCAGTTGCTGTGAATGCTGTGAACGTTTGGCTTGTGCCGTGGCGGCCAGATCCAAATCGCGACCCAGCAGCAGCAGCACCTGGGCAGCCACGTCGCCAACCTGAGCGCGATGACCGCTGATTACACGGGCAAAAATGTTATAAATCACCACCGCCGGGATAGCGGCCACCAGCCCCAATGCGGTTGCCAACAGCGCTTCTGCGATGCCGGGTGCAACCACGGCCAGGTTGGTGGTCTGCGAATGGGCGATGCCGATAAAGCTGTTCATGATGCCCCAGACGGTGCCGAACAGGCCGACAAACGGCGAAATGGCACCGATGGTTGCCAAGAAACCATTGCCACGGCCCATGTTACGGCTGTAGCCCGCAACGCGACGCTCCAGACGGAAACCGGTACGTTCCTTGATGCCGTTGTTGTCGTTAGACTCTGCCGACAGCTCCAGTTCGTTTTGCGCATCATTCAGTAATACGGAACTGATGCTCTCGTCCGAGAAGTTCTGTGCCAGCTCGGAGGCTTCATCCAGCGAGCGCACATTGGCCAGCGCCAGCTGTTCGCGGCGCAGACGGCGCTTGGCGCGGAACAGTTCGCTGCCCTTGGAGAACAGGATGGTCCAGGTGACGATAGACGCCAGCACCAGGCCGATCATCACGATTTTCACCACGATGTCCGCATGCTGGTACATGCCCCAGACGGACAGGTCCATACCGCGAGTTTCCGGCGGCAGGATGGTCGGTTGCGGATTCAGCGGAGTGATACTTTCAGGCGCGGCTGCGGCAGGCGCAGAGGCCGGAGCAACGCTCTGGGTAACGGCCGGATTAGTCGCCGGAGCAGCCTGAGCGCTACCGGCCAGACCCACTACCAATACCATTGAAGCTAACAGACCGCGGCCAAATGCCTGGCCCCATTGCGCCCGGCCCTGACCGAACGATCCTTGATTTAAATTCTTGCCAGCCGTTTTCACGCTGTGCCTCCACCCGTTACCGATCAAAATTGAGGAATAATTCAGCGTGCGATCATATCAAACCAATCAGGGATTGATAGTAGTTCTCATTATTATTTACCAAATAATCGGCAAAACGACGTGCCAAGAACGGGTAAATCGGCAACGCTTTTACATTTGGCGGTTAAAACGTCTGGATGGCTATCATGTGTCATGCTAACGTAAGGGCTATCGCAAACAACCCGTGAAGACCCAGCCAAAGGTGAGCCTGCTCCTATGACGTCAAAAAACATCGAAACCACCCTGATCGGCGCAGGACGCAGCAAGCGCTATACCCAGGGCTCCGTCAATCCCGTCACCCAACGCGCTTCTTCACTGGTATTTGATTCGGTGGCGGCCAAAAAGCACGCCACCGCCAGGCGGGCCCATGGCGAACTGTTTTATGGCCGGCGCGGCACCCTGACCCACTTTGCGTTACAGGATGCGATGGTTGAGCTGGAAGGCGGCGCAGGTTGTGTCCTTTACCCTTGCGGCGCGGCTGCGGTCTCCAACGCTATCCTTTCGTTTGTCAGCGCCGGCGATCACCTGCTGATGACCGGCTCGGTGTATGAACCCACGCAGGATTTTTGCAGCCATATTCTGAGCCGCATGAACGTGGCAACCACCTATTTCGACCCGCTGATCGGTGCTGATATCGCCGGGCTTATTCAGCCCAATACCCGCGTGGTGTTCCTTGAATCGCCCGGTTCGATCACCATGGAAGTTCAGGATATCCCGGCCATGGTGCAGGCCATTCGCGCGGTGGCACCGGAAGTGGTGATCATGATCGACAATACCTGGGCGGCCGGTGTGCTGTTCAAGGCGCTGAACTTCGACATTGATATTTCGATTCAGGCCGGGACCAAATACATTATCGGCCACTCTGATTACATGCTCGGCACCGCCGTGGCAAACCAGCGCTGTTGGGATCAACTGCGCGAATACTCTTATCTGATGGGCCAGATGGCGGACGCCGATACCGCCTATATGGCCAGCCGTGGCCTGCGCACGCTGGGCGTTCGCCTGAAGCAACATCAGCAAGGCAGCATCGAAGTCGCCAACTGGCTGGCCGAACGGCCGGAGGTGGCAGTGGTCAATCACCCGGAGCTGCCCAGCTGCAAGGGCCACGAATTTTACCGCCGTGATTTCAGCGGCTGCAACGGCCTGTTCTCTTTCGTGCTGAAACAACGTCTGAGCGACGCACAGTTGGCCGCGTATCTGGACAACTTCAGCCATTTCAGCATGGCCTATTCCTGGGGCGGTTATGAATCGCTGATCCTGGCCAACCAACCGGAAGAGCTGGAAGCCATCCGTCCGGCCGGCGGCGTCGACTTCTCCGGCACCCTGGTGCGCCTGCATATCGGACTGGAGAACGTACAGGATCTGATTGACGACCTCGCCGCTGGATTCGAGCGTATCGCCAACGCGCACTGACGCACCACCTGTTGCAATGGCAACTTTATTCGCCTTGTTTAATGTGTGCTTAAGCTATTAGCGTTACACTAGCCGGGTAACTGTCAGATACGGTCAACACCGCATCCTGGGGAAGCCAACCCCAGGCGCAACCGGCATGCAACAGGATATATAATGGATGTATTACGAGAGATTGTTCATGCGCTTTGGCAGCAGGACTTTATTGCCCTTGCTGATCCCAGCGTAATTTGGGTGGTTTATGCAGTACTTTTCACCACTCTATTTTTAGAAAACGGACTACTGCCAGCCTCCTTCTTGCCCGGCGACAGCCTGCTGCTGTTATCCGGTGCCCTGATCGCCAAAGGCGTGATGGCCTTTGTGCCAACGCTGATCATTTTAACCGTTGCCGCCAGCCTCGGCTGTTGGCTGAGCTACGTGCAGGGGCGCTGGCTGGGTCACACCAGTCTGGTCAAAGGCTGGCTGCTGCAACTGCCTGCCCAATATCATCAACGTGCGCATAATCTGTTTAACCGTCATGGGCTAATGGCATTAGTGATCGGCCGTTTTCTGGGTTTTGTTCGTACCCTGCTGCCGACCATGGCCGGTATCTCAGGCCTGAACAGCACGCGTTTTCAGATATTTAACTGGCTGAGCGCCGTGATTTGGGTTGGCGCGGTGGTCGGTCTTGGCTACGCTTTCAGCCAGATCCCACTGGTGAAACGCTACGAAAGCCAGGTAATGACCGGGCTGATGATCCTGCCGCTGCTACTGCTGCTGGTGGGGCTGCTGGGCGCCATGCTGGTTATCTGGCGTAAAAAGCGCGCCGCCTCTTCCTGAGCGGCCTGCGGGCGGCAGTAGCCGCCCCGGCTGCATGCTTAACCCTCCATCATTAAAGGAGGATTATCACGCAGTCGGGCCACTTCGTCGCTTGGCGTCACGCCAAAGAAGCGTTTGAATTCACGACTGAACTGCGAAGCACTCTCATAGCCGACGCGCAGCGCGGCGGTGCTGGCCTTCAGGCCGTCGTGGACCATCAGCAGACGCGCCTTGTGCAGCCGATAGGACTTCACATACTGCAACGGCGAGGTATTGGTCACCGCCTTAAAGTTATGGTGAAACGCCGAAATACTCATATTCACCTCCCCCGCCAACTGCTCAACGTTGAGGCTGTCGGCATATTGGTTCTCGATGCGTCGCAGCGCCTTGGCGATTTGGCTAAAGTGGGTATGGCGATTGACCAGTTCCTGCAACGACGTTCCGCAGCTGCCACGCAGCACGTGGTACAGAATTTCGCGCACAATCTGCGGCCCCAATACCCGTGCATCGAGCGGTTTGGCCATCACGTCCAGCAGGCGTTCGGTGGCGCACAACAACTCTTCCGACAACTCGGCCAGATTAACCCCGCTGCTTTCTCTGCGCGGTTTCATCAGGTAGTCGTCATCGCCGATGTCGATCAACAAGTCCTGCAGCATTTGGCTGTCGATATTCACTGACAGCCCCACCAGCGGCAGTTCCGGGCTGGCAAAGGTTTCACATTCGAACGGCAGCGGTACCGTCATCAACAGATAGTTACGCGGATCGTACTGAAACACCCGATTGCCGCAGTAACCCACTTTGTGGCCCTGGAAAATGATCACCACCCCAGGTTCGTACATCACCGGCTGACGCGGACAATGGCGATCCACATAGAGGATTTTCACCAGTGGCACCGGCGAAGGGGTATAACCGTTACTCTCGGCAAAGCCGGCCGCCTGGCGCGCCATCCGGCCGCGCAGTTCATCGATTTCACTCACGGAAACACCCTCTTACACTAAGAACAATTCGGCATAAATAATAGTTTAAAACTCTGCTTTTCTACAACGTTTTGTAGGAATAGGCAAGACTCGGGCAGGAATGAGCATTGTGCTGCGGGGCCAGGTTACTGACAATACACCCCAGATATTTTGCGCCATCCGGCGCTTGCCTCATGCAGAAGAGAAATCAGCCATGCAAAACTTTATTCTCCATACCCCAACCAAAATCCTGTTCGGTCAAGACCAAATTGCCGGCCTGGCGCAGCAGATCCCTGCCGATGCACGCATTCTGATCACCTACGGTGGCGGCAGCGTGAAGAAGAACGGCGTGCTGGATCAGGTTTATTCCGCACTGGCGGGTCGTAACGTGCAGGAGTTCTCCGGTATTGAACCTAACCCAACCTACGAAACGCTGATGAAAGCGGTCGAGGTCGTGCGTGCAGAGAACATCGATTTCCTGCTGGCCGTCGGCGGCGGTTCGGTGGTCGATGGCACCAAGTTCATCGCCGCAGCGGCCCACTATCAGGCGGATAGCGATCCATGGCATATCCTGAAAACCGTCGGCAGCGAAATCAAAGGCGCAGTGCCTATGGGTTGCGTGCTGACACTGCCGGCTACCGGTTCTGAATCCAACAGCGGCGCGGTGATCACCCGTAAAAGCAGCGGCGACAAACAGCATTTCTTCTCGCCATACGTTCAGCCACTGTTTGCGGTACTGGATCCGGTAGTGACCTATTCGCTGCCACCGCGCCAGATCGCCAACGGCGTGGTCGATGCCTTTATCCACACCATTGAGCAGTACCTGACCTACCCGGTCGATGCGAAAGTGCAGGATCGCTTTGCCGAAGGCCTGCTGCTGACGCTGCTGGAAGATGGCCCGCGTGCGCTGGCCGAGCCGGAAAACTATGCCGTACGCGCCAACGTGATGTGGAGCGCCACCATGGCATTGAACGGTCTGATCGGTGCCGGTGTGCCACAAGACTGGGCAACCCATATGCTGGGCCACGAGTTAACCGCCATGCACGGTCTGGATCATGCCCAGACGCTGGCCATCGTCCTGCCGGCGCTGCTGAACGAGAAAAAAGCGCAGAAACGCGAAAAACTGCTGCAGTACGCCGACCGCGTCTGGGGTCTGCGTGAGGGCAGCGAAGACAGCCGTATCGACGGGGCCATCGCCGCCACCCGTGCCTTCTTCGAACAGATGGGCGTGCCAACCCGCATGGCCGATTACCAGCTCGACGGCAGCTCGATCCCGGCACTGCTCGATAAGCTGCATCAGCACGGCATGACCGCGCTGGGCGAACATCAGGACATCACCCTGGAAGTCAGCCAACGTATTTATGAGGCGGCACGTTAATCGCAAACTCGCGGTTACCTGTCAGGCTTTAATTTCAGTCTCTTGCGCCCGAGCTGTCCTCGGGCGCAGTGCCAAGCACTATTCTGATATCGCTGAAATTTGCTTAGCAAACTCAGCACCACCCCAGTTTGCCAACTAGAATTTATTGATAGCCGTTCCTGGTGCATGCAGCACCGGGCAATCCGTTAACAAGGAGATACGCATGACAACGCAACAACCCATCATCAAACTCCACGATGGTAATCTGATGCCGCAGTTGGGTCTCGGCGTTTGGCAGGCGAGTATTTCAGAGACCACCAATGCAGTGACCAAAGCGCTGGAAATTGGTTATCGCTCGATTGATACCGCTGCGATCTACAAGAACGAGGAAGGGGTCGGCGCCGCGCTGCAATCGGCCTCGGTACCGCGCGAGCAATTGTTCATTACCACCAAACTGTGGAACGACGATCAGGGCGATCCGCAGGCCGCGCTGGAAACCAGCCTGGAAAAGCTCAAGCTGGACTATGTCGATCTGTATCTGATCCACTGGCCAAAACCGCAGCAGGATCAATACGTCGACGCCTGGCGCGGGCTGATCAAGCTGCGCGAACAGGGGCTGATCAAGAGCATCGGCGTGTGCAACTTCCACATTCCGCATCTGCAACGTCTGCTGGATGAAACCAGCATCGCGCCGGTAATCAATCAGATCGAGCTGCACCCGCTGCTGCAACAGCGTCAGCTGCGCGCCTGGAATGCCACCCATCATATCGCCACCGAGTCCTGGAGCCCGCTGGCACAGGGTGGCGAAGGGGTATTTGACCAGCAGGTGATCAAACATCTGGCGGATAAATACGAGAAGACCCCGGCGCAGATCGTGGTGCGCTGGCACCTGGACAGCGGCCTGATCGTGATCCCGAAATCGGTCACGCCATCGCGCATCCGTGAAAACTTCGAGGTGTTTGATTTTAAACTGGATAAAGACGAACTGAGCGAGATAGCCAAACTGGATATCGGCAATCGCCTGGGGCCGGATCCGGATTCTTTGTAATGTTGCCCGGCCCTCTCCCAAGGAGAGGGCCATTTTATTTCCCCGCTATAGCTGCTCGCCGTTGGTGGCGATCACCCGCTGATACCAGCCAAAGCTCTGCTTCTTCTTGCGCGCCAGATTGTCATTATGATCGACATAGACGAAACCGTATTGCTTCTGATAGCCGTTGAGCCAGGAAAGCAGATCGATAAACGACCAAGGGTAATAGCCGCGCACGTCGGCCCCCTGTTCGATCGCCGCGCCGATCGCCTGAATATGATCGCGCAGATAATCAATGCGCGGTTGATCGCGCACTTCGCCGTCGACAATCGGATCCTTGGCCCCCAGCCCGTTCTCGGTGATGTAGAGGGGAATATTGCCGTAGCGTTTAACGATGCGGCCAATGGCGTCGGTCAGCCCCTGCGGGTAAACCTCCCAGTCCCAATCGGTGTAAACGCCGTTCGGGTTGCGCACCAGTTTGAACAGCCCCTTAAAGCCCAGTTCACGCCCGCTGCCCTTCTGGCCGCTGGTGTTGATGGCATAGCCGTCCACGTCGTCGTTATGCGCCACCATCTCGCGCTTGTAGTAATTCAGGCCGATAAAATCGACGATGTTCTGCTTGAGCAGTTCTTCATCACCCGGCGCGAAATACGGCACGCCAAACGCCTGCTGCGCCATCGCCAACAGCTCCGCCGGGTATTCGCCCTTCAGCACCGGATCGTACAGCCAGTGGGTGAAGATCCCTTCGGCTATTTCGCAGGCGCGGCGATCCTGCGGTGAATCGCTGATCGGATCGTTCGGTTGCAGTACGTTGACGAAGCCGATCTGGCCGTTGATCTTCATTTCACGGAAGCTTTTTACCGCTCGGGCGTTGGCCAGGAACACATGGTGACACGCCTGAATGCCCTTTTTCGGATCGGTCAGTTTGGGTGGGTGCGCCCCGGTGAAATAGCCCATGCCGATAAATACGATGGTTTCATTGAACGTGGACCAGAGTTCGACCCGGTCGCCAAACCGCGAGTAACACAGACGCGCATATTCATCAAAAGCATCGATGATCTCTCGTGATTCCCAACCACCAAATGCGTCCTGCAACGCCTGCGGCAGATCCCAGTGGTACAGGGTGATCATCGGTTTGATATTGTGCTTGAGCAGTTCGTCGATCAGATCGCTGTAGAATTGGATCCCGGCCTCGTTCACTTCTCCCCGGCCTTGTGGCAGCAGCCGTGGCCAGGAGATCGAGAATCGGTAGGTCTGCATACCCAGCTCGGCCATCAGCGCCACATCTTCACGGAAGCGATGATAGTGATCGACCGCCACGTCGCCGTTAGTCCCCTGATAGGTGGTGCCTGGCAGGTGAGAGAACAGGTCCCAGTTGGACAGGCCTTTGCCGTCGGCATCATAGCCGCCCTCGACCTGATAAGACGCGGTCGCGGCACCCCAGAGAAAGTCTTTCGGAAATACGCTCATTGGTTTTTCACCCCGTTTTGCTCCAGTAATCGGTAAATTCTCACCAGTTCCTCCACCAGATCGCGCGCCAGCATGGCGTTCATGATGTGGTCCTGCGCGTGCACCATAATCAGATTGACCGGCAGCTTGCCTTCCCCCTCGTCAAAACCGATCAGCTCGGTTTGAGTGGCATGCGCTCGCTTCGCCGCCAACTGCGACTCCGCCAGCAAAATATCTACCTGATCCCACTGGTATTTCCGCGCTGCGTACAACGCCTGCATGGCACAACTGCGAGCCTCACCGGCGTTGATGATCAATTCCATTACCGCCGTTTCCATGTCGATCATTCGGTGACTCCTTGTGTCTGTTCGATCTGCTCCGCCTCACTCACTTCCTGATCCAGCAACTGCTGCTCATAGACCTTGAAGAACGGGTAGTAAATCAGTGCCGATACCGCCGCCAGCAGCAGCACCAGCAGTGCGGCACGGAGATCCCAACCGGTGGCCCAGGCAGCGCCAATCGGTGCCGGTGCCGTCCAGGGCACTACCGAGATCACGCGGCCAATCAGATCCAGCTTCACGGCCGCATAGGCAATGATCGAATTGACGATCGGCGCGGTAATAAACGGGATAAAGAAGGTCGGGTTCATGACGATCGGCGTGCCGAAGATCACCGGTTCATTGATGTTGAAGCAGCTCGGCACCAGGCTCAGCTTGCCGATCGAACGCAGGTGCGCCGAACGGCTGCGCAGATAAAGCAGCACCAGCCCAAAGGTGGCGCCGGATCCGCCGATGACGATAAAGAAGGTCCAGAAAGCTTCCATAAAGATGTGCGGCATCGGGTGGCCGGCGGCCAACGCATCCTGATTGATGCCCAGATTGGTCAGCCAGAATGCCTGCAGCATGCCGGAGACGATCACCGCACCGTGAATACCGGCGAACCACAACAGATGGCCGATCAGCACCGCCAGCAGGATCGCCGGCAGCGAATCCGCAGCGGAAATCAGCGGCTGGAACAGCGCCATGATCGCCTGTGGCAACAGTAAGTTGAACTGATGCTGCACCAGCAGGCTGAGCGGATACAGGGTGATCACCACCGCCAGGATCGGGATCAGCAGATCAAACGACTGTTTGATCTTGGCCGGCACCTGTTCCGGCAGTGAGATACCGATATTGTGCTGCTTGAGAAAGCGGATCAGTTCAGTGGTATAGACCGCCACCAAAATGGCGGTGAAGATCCCCACGCCGCCCAACGCAGCGGTCGGCAGCATCTTTTCGGTCTGCGGCGCGGCGACCAGCAAAAATGACATCAGCGCCAGCATGGCCGCCATAAAGGGATCGAGCTTATAACTCTGCGCCAGGTTATAAGCGATGGCGGCAGTAATATAAATCGACATAATCCCCATGGTCATATTAAACGGGGTGAGAATAGCGACCTGATGTTTCTCCGCAGCACCCAGCCACCATTGAGCTATTCCCCAACTGCTGTCGGCCGAAAAAGGCGGGTAGGCAAATACCAATAAGAATGAGCCGACGATCATAAAGGGCATCGCGGAAATAAAACCGTCGCGGATCGCCATAATATGTCGCTGGGTCGATAATTTACCGGCAATGGGGCTGATACGGTTTTCAATAAAATTGAATGCGGCCTGGCTGATACTCATGGTTCAACCCTCGGGACGTTCTGAGTCAATGGTCACGGGGCGAACAAACCGACGCCACGCGCGGCGGCAGGTGGCCCCGGCGGAATTAGTGTTGTGCGATCATCCGTAAGGCTTCGGCGAGGATTTTATCACCGTGCATCATGCCGTAATCCATGCTGTTGATAACCGCAATGGGTTTATTTTCCCTGTCGGCGATTTTTTTAAAATCGGCCAGTTTATATTTAACCTGCGGCCCAAGCAGGCAGCATTGATAATTTGCCAGCGTAGATTCAAATTCATCCATACCGACGGCAATAATATCAACCTCAATCCCCTGTTGTTCTGCTGACTTTTTCATTTTATTTACCACCATGCTGGTAGACATTCCGGCGGCACAGCATAAGAATATTTTTTTCATTCGCTCTCCTGAGATATAGGTGCAAATCATACAGTCGATGAATGAGTATGGTTTCAAAAACGAAAAAACAGCAACCGGTTTCAGTAACCGGTTGCAGGGTTTAAACGGGTTCTGTGAAGGAGATCCGAATTTTAATTTCCGGACTTAAAACGAGGAATAACTGAGCAGCATCGTCTGGCTAAACCGCTGCCCTTTAGCCAAGCGGCGCAGCCCACCAAGGTCAGCCATGTTATGGCCGTTAGCGGCATGCGACATCGGTTCCAGGCAGAAGAAGTCGAACTGATAACCCGGCTCAAACGCCGGATCCGAGACGAACAGGAAGTAAACCGGGCAAGCCGGCTGAGTGTTCATCCGTAACCGAGCGCCTTGTTCCGGCCACTGGATCCGCGCCTCACCGTTCCAGCCGCTGAAACCGTTATTCACCCAGTGACGCGGCAACGGGCCTGGCTGGGAGAAATCCAACTCCTCGGTCAGTGCCGCCTGCTCGCCCGCCAGCCAGTCTTCGGCCTCCAACCAGTAGGCCCCGGCGGATGCCTGTACTCGGGTATCCGCCGTTAACGGGAAATACGGATGCCAACCCAACCCATAGGGCATCGGCCTTTCACCACGGTGTTCTACCGCCAATTCAATACTGAGTTGATGTTGCTGCAGGGTGAAATATTGCTCTACCTGATAACGGTAAGGGCCATCCTCATGCTGATAACGCAAGTGAAGGTGATTGCTACCCTGTTCAACACATTGCCACTCCTGCAGCCAACCGTCGCCATGCAGATAGTGCCGATCCCAATCGGTATTCGCGCTGAGCTGATATTCATGATCCTCGAAATTGAAGCGGTTTTGATTCACCCGATTGCCAAAAGGAACCAGAGGAAAACACCCCGATTGCAGCGCCGACGTGGTATCACTCAACACCGCAGGCCGCAGCAGAGGGATCTCTCCCTCTGGCACGTGCGCGGCCAATTTCAACACGCTGCCGCCCAACGACGAAACCACCAGCGAGAGACAGCCGTTATCCATATCAAACAATGCCATAGTGCCCCCGGATATTAATCGGCGAAATTGATCACCACTTTGCCGCACTGGCCAGAAGCCATCAGAGCATAGGCCTCGGCAGCCTGCCCGAGTTTAAAACGGTGGGTGATCGCCTGATGCGGGTGCATTTTCCAGTCGTGCAGGTCGGTGCAGCATTTTTCCATGTGGTGCAGGCTGGTGACCCAAGAGCCGATGATCCGCCGCTGGTGATGCATCAGGTCTGCGCTGACCTCGAACTCCACCTTGCCGGTTTCGCCAATGTAGATCACTCTTCCCCAGTCCGAAGAGGCCTGCAGCGCCAGCAGGCGCCCTTTGGCGTTGCCGGAACAGTCGAGCGTGACGTTGGCCCCGCCAGCGGTCAATTGGCGAATGCGTTCTGTCACGTCGTCACCGCTCAGGAAGCCGTGATCCATCAGCCCCAGGCGTTTCGCGGTCGCCAGACGCTCCGGGATAACATCAACGCCAATCACCGTTTTTGCCCCACGCCCCTTCGCCAGCATCATCGCCATCATACCGACCGGGCCCAACCCCACGACCAGTACGTGGTCGCTGCCGGAGACCTCGCCACGCACGATGCCTTCATAAGCCGTGCCGACCCCACAGGAGATAAAAGCGCCGTCTTCATAGCTGAGCGAATCCGGCAGATGAATCAAATCCTTTTCCTCCGCCAACAGGTAGTCGGCATGGCCGCCATCCCGCTGCCAGCCATAGGCGGCCTTGCCAACGCCGGTGCAGGAAATCGGATAGCCTCGCCGGCAGTTGCTGCAAAAGCCGCAGCCGGAAATATGGTACACCAGCACGCGATCGCTCTCGCGGAAGTGGCGGCAGCCGGCCCCCAGCGCCACGATCTGGCCACAAGGCTCGTGACCGTTAATAAACCCCCGGTACAAGGGTTGATCCGGTGCGGCCGCCGTACCACGGTGCTGATGATAAATATAATGAATATCGCTGCCGCAAATACCGGACGATTTCATTTTAATTAATACCTGGCCAATGCCCGGTTGCGGAATATCCACCTCACGCAGTTCTGCCGTGGCGTTTCCGGGTAAATAAGCCGCCAACATTTTTCCCATACTATTTTCCCTCCAGCTTTAATCAGTTATTTGTGTGGCATGTGAGGCTATTGCTTAGAGTTCTTTTGCATCACGATAATATTGGCCAGCACCGCCAGTACGATAATCACCCCTCTGACCACCTGTTGGAAAAAGGAGTTAATCCCCAGCAAGACCAGGCCGTTGCCAATCAGGGTGATCACCAGCACGCCGAGCAGGGTGCCGAGCATCGAACCGCGTCCGCCGGACAAGGCGGTACCGCCCACCACCACGGCGGCAATCACGTCAAACTCCAGGCCGCTGGCCGCCCCGGCATTACCGGAGCCAAGACGCGCCGCCAGCAGAATACCGGTGACGGCGGCCAGCAAGCCGGCCAGGGTAAATAGCAGCACGCGAATGCGTTTGACGTTAATGCCGCACAGCTGGGCGGCACCGGCGTTGCCGCCAATGGCATACACCGAGCGACCAAAGGCAGTTTTCTTGCTGATAAACTGAAAGACCACAAACAGGATCAGCATAATCACCGCCGAAACCGGCAGGCCCAACACCTGCCCGCCCAGCCAGTCCAGCACCGCGTTTTCGTCAATCGGTACCGGCAAGGCGTTGGTCATAAACAGCCCCATGCCGCGCAAGGCGCTCCAAAGCCCCAGCGTGGCGACAAAGCTCGGCACGTTAAACCAACCGCGCAGCGCTCCGGCGACCGAGCCCAACGCCGCCCCCAGACACAGAGCCAGTATCAGCGCGAACGCCAGCGGGATTTGGTATTGCATTAAATAAGCCAGGATCACCGAAATAAACGCCACCATCGGGCCGACGCTGACGTCGATTTCGCCGGAAATAATAATCAGCGTCATTGCCCAGGCGGCAATACCGATAGTGGCGGCGTCGCGTAAAATATTCATTTGGTTATTCAGAGAAATAAACCCGGTGGCGTAAATGGAAAACACCAGGTACAGCACGATAATAATTGCCAACAGGCCAATTTCATTAGCGTGCTTCGATAATTTACGGGCTTTTGCTATTTTTACATCCGGTACCAAGGTGGACATTGTCATTACCTCCGATGCCTTCACATGCGGGCAGAATTATTGGATCATCAGCACTTCGGACATCAGCTGTTCAACATCCACGGGCGAGATAAACTCCTTCACTATCGTTCCCTGCTGTAACAATAAGATCCGATCGCAGACCTGAGGCAATTCCTCCACTTCGCTCGACACGAAAATAATGCTTTTCCCTTCGGCCGCCAGCTCGCGCGCAATACGATAGATTTGATTTTTCGCTTCGACATCGACGCCGCGCGTCGGCTCATCCAGCAACAAGATGCGGCTCCTGGCGTAAACCCAACGGCCAATCACCACCTTCTGCTGGTTACCGCCGGAGAGCGTCATGATCGGCGTGCCGGTTTCAGCGGTTTTCACCCGCATGCGGCTGACGATGGCCGAGGTTGCCTGTTTGATCTTCGACCAGTTCAGTACGCCAAAGCGGCTTACCGAGCGGCTGTCGGTCATCACGGTATTCTCATCCACCCCCAGCAGCGGCATGATGCCCTCGGCCTTGCGGTTCTCCGGTGTGTAGGCCATACCCCGTTTGAGCATGTCGGCATAATTCGGGCAGATCAGCGTCTCCCCGTCCAGCACCAGTTCGCCATCGGTAAACGGCGTCAGGCCAACAATGGCCTTCAGCAATTCGCTGCGGCCCGCCCCCAGCAACCCGGCAATGCCCAGCACCTCACCGCGCCGCAGCTCAAAACTGACCTGCCGCAATTTGGGCGGCAGCGATAACTGCCTCACCTCAAATACCGTTTCGCCCCCCGCCGGAACAGGCACGGTTTGCGTATGGTGATCCTGATGGCCCAGCATCAGATCGACAATCTGCTGGGTGGTCGTTTTGTCCAGCGTCACGTCACCCGCCACGCGGCCGTCGCGCATAATGGTGCAGGACGACGCCAACCGGCGGATTTCATTCATCCGGTGGCTGACATACACCACCGCAATCCCCGCCGCAGAAAGGCGCATCACCGCCGCAGCCACCAGATCCGCCTCGGCGTTGGCCAGCGAACTGGTCGGCTCGTCGAGGATCACCACTTTGGGATCTCCCTGACAGGCCCGGGCTATCTCCACCAGTTGCTGCTGCGCCGGGCTGAGATCGCGTACCCATTGTTGAGGATCGATATCCACCCCAAGCAGTGCCAGCGCAGCACGTGCCTGCGCCAGCATGCATTGCACGTCAATCACTCCGGCACGCTGTGGCCAGGCGCCCAGGCACAGGTTTTCCGCCACGCTCATATCCTGCACCAGGCTGAGTTCCTGATAGACCGCCCGCACGCCAAGCTCACCGGCACGACGCGTCAACAACGCCTCTGGCCCATCCAACAACCGGTCGCCGATAAAGACTTGCCCGGCGTCCGGTCGCTCACTGCCGGTCAGCATGCGGATCAGGGTAGACTTGCCCGCGCCGTTTTTCCCCAGCAGGGCACGTACCTCACCTCGCCGCAGGGTGAAATTCACATCTTGCAGCGCCACTACCCCCGGGTAACGCTTATGCCCGGATTCAATACGGGCCACCACCGGTTGCTGCGCCAATTCGTTTAAGGCCCTGTCGCTCAGGGTAGCCACCGACATTAAGGTAAGCCGTCTTTGTGAGTCGCCAGCCAATCAGTGGCACTCTGCGATGAGGCATAGAGATCTATCGGTACCTGCACCACCTTTTGGCCGACCGGCTGGCGGTTAATCGCATTCATTGCCTGCGTGAAGACCAAAGCCCCCATTTTCTTGCCCGAGATATCCACCACCGCTTGCAGTACCTGGCGGTTAACCAGCTCCTGCGCGATTTCAGTGGTCATATCCGAGCCGAAAACCACCGTTTTCCCGACCTTGTTCTGATTGCGCACGGCTTTAACCGCGCCGAGCGTGGCACCGCCGGACTCGCCGAAAATGGCATCGACATTCCCGGAGGAGATCAACAGTTTTTCGCCGACCGAGATCGCCTTATCCAGCACCGTACCCTCCTGATTGGCGACGATTTTCATGCCCGGCACTTTCGCTTTTAGCGCATCTTCAAAACCTTTACGCCGCTGCACGCAAACCTCGAAGGCTTCGCAGTTAATTACCGCAATCGCGGGTTCGGTGATTTTCTTTTCTATAAAGTAATCGGCGGCGGTATTACCCAGTTTTTTGCCAAACTCATAGGGATCACCGACCAGATAGGCATATACATAGTTATCTACGCCTTTCTCGTTAATGCAGGTGTTGTAACAAATCACCGGAATATTCGCTTCGTTGGCACGCTTGATGGCCCGCACGCTGCCATTGACCGAAACGGCGGAAAGCACCACGGCATTTACGTCGCGTGCGATCATGGTATCGATAAACGAACTCTCTTTAGAAACATCCCCCTGCGCATTGGTTTCTATGATTTCGATTTTCCCTCCGCCCTGGGCGGCACCATCCTGCACACCCCAGCGTACCCCGGCGTAATACCCCTGGGTATCGAGATAAATCGCGCCGATGGTGGTTTTATCGTTTTTAGCCTGTGCGCCTGCACTGAAAATAATCAGGCCCCCGGTAATGGCTAACAGCATGTGTTTTATATTTTTTAGCAACATCGTTATTCTCCAGTTAATGTTCATTAACCTCTTGCTGCCTATTTTATTATCCCGTCGGAGGGCTTTACCGCAGTTTGCCATCCAACGGGGCACAGACTCATTACACTAAATGATCAAGCTGATTACTTACCGCCACAGGATCACGCATTAAACTAAACGGCGTTAAGTAAACTCTTTCGCCTTGGCGACGCTAGCGCCTGCTGCGCTGAGCCGCTCTTCCAACGCCTCCAGGGTAATGCCTTTGGTTTCCGGGACCCGGGCGTAGATAAACACCGCACCGGCCAGACAAATGCCGCCATACAGCAGGAAACTGCCCGCCGCACCCAGCGCCGCATTCAGCAGTGGGAAGCTGTAGGTCAGCACAAAGCAGGCCACCCACAGGGCAAAGGTGCCCGCGGCCATTGCCGCGCCGCGAATGCGGTTGGGGAAGATTTCAGACAGCAGTACCCAGGTGACCGGCGCAAGAGTGACGGCATAGATAGCGATGGCGACCAACACCAGCAGCAAGACCGGCAAACCCAGCAGCCCATAGGCGTAAGCCGCCGCCATCAGCAGGTAGATCGCCGTTAATCCACAGGCACCGATCAGCATCAAGCGGCGACGACCAATACGATCCACCAGTGGCAGGGCCAGCAAGGTGAAGATCAGGTTGATCAACCCGGTGGCGACGATCGATTTCAGGGTGTCGTTAATATCAAACCCTGCCGACGCGAAGATCTCCTGCGCATAGTTGAAGATCACGTTGATGCCGCACCACTGCTGGAAGACCGCCAGCACAATGCCAATTACCAGCACCGGTCGCACATCGCTGCGCAACAGCGCACGGAACGGCACCTTGCCACTGTCCTTGCCCAGAGTCTGACGGATCTCCGCCAGCGTTTGCTGTGCGTATTGCTCGTTGCCAATACGCCGCAATACCCGCTGCGCCTTTTCATGACGTCCGGCTTTTGCCAGCCAGCGCGGGGATTCCGGCACCACCAGCATCAACAACAGGAAAGCCAGTGCCGGAACCAGTTCGGCGCCGAACATATAACGCCAGCCAATTTGTCCATTCCAGCTGGCTAACAGATCGGCCTGGCTGGCATTGGCCACCACCGGATCGGCGATCAACAGGTTGATCAACTGCGCCGCCAGCACCCCAATCACAATGGTCAATTGGTTCACCGCCACGAAGCGGCCACGCTGGGCTGCCGGGCTGACTTCGGCGATATACATCGGCGACAGTGCCGAGGCCAGGCCAATACCGACACCACCGACAATGCGATACACAATAAAGGCGTCGAAACTGGTGGCCATGGCGGTGCCCCAGGCGGAGATCACGAAGGTTAGCGCGGCGATCGCCAACGGCAACTTGCGGCCAAAACGATCCGACAACAGGCCAGAGATCAGGGCACCAAAAATACAACCGACCAGCGCCGAGCTCATCGCCCAGCCGGACTGCGCGGGGTCGGTAATGCCGAAGTAAGCCTCGTAGAACGGCTTGGCCCCGCCGATCACTACCCAGTCATAGCCGAATAACAGGCCACCGCAAGCGGCGACCAGGCAGATAGTCCAGACATAGGGCATGTTCAGTTTATTCGTCACATTCGTCCCCTTGCGGCATCAGTTGGCTAAAACCTCGGCCAGTACGCTGAATAAACGCGCTTTGTCATGCGCAGGATTTACCACCAGCAACTCGCCCAATGTCTGCTGCGCCGCCGTTAACTGCCCTAACCCCAGCAGCGCCAAAGCAGTCACCAGCAGGCAGTGCTGTTGATGCGCCTGGTTCAGGTCGTTGTCCAACGCCATCAAATCCGGCAGCGAAACGGCAAAGAAATCGGCACCCGGCGCCAGCTCTGACTGTTGCCGTACCCATTGCTGCATTTGCATGAACTGTTGTTCGGCCTGTGCCGACTGCCCCAGTTGTTTGAGTGCCATACCGCGATAGAACAGATAGTCCACCGGTTGGTCGTTGTAGTAGCGGCTTTGCGTCAGGTCACCCTGCCCGGCACAGGCCTGCTGCCAGTAGCCGGTGGCAGCGTCAAGATCACCTTGCCGGGCGGCACTGATGCCGAGCCAATAGTAGAGATCGTTGTCACTTTGCCCGGCCAGCCGGCCTTCCCCCAGATTGTGCGGGTAGTGCAACGCCGACTGCAGCAACTCATGCGCCTGCTGCGGATCCCCCTGCTGTAGCGCCTGAAACGCCAAGCGCTGCAGGTTGATCAGGTACTGGCCGGTGACCTTGCCTTCACCGCCTTCCCACGGGTGGAACTGCCGCTGTTGCAGAGTCTGTTGCGCCTCACTCAAGCGGCCACACTGGTTGTACAGGCTCAGCAGTTCGGCTGTGAGGTCATCACGCCTGGCCACCACCGCCAAATGTTGTTCCAGCAAGGCCAGCCGTTGTTCAGGAGCCACTCGCAGATGCTTATTCAGTTGATCCAGCTCGAACAATAACCGGGCATCGTCGGGCTGTAGCCTGAACGCTCGTTGCAGATACTCCAGCGCAACATCATGCTGCTGGAGCTTGTTGAAGCTGTAGATCCCCAGGTTGCGCCAGGCATCGGCAAACCCTGGCTGCCGCTCAACGCAGCGCTGCCACAGTGCCACCGCCTGCGAGTAGTTGCGTTTGCTGTAATGAAAACACCCCAGCAGGTACTGCGCAAAATCGCACTCCGGCAATTGGCTCAGCATCTGTACTTCGTTCAGGGTATTGGGGAAGCGTACCTGTCGGCTAAAGCTGTCACGCGCCTGCGCCAGCAACTGCTGGTATTCGCTATCGCCCGCCTCGCCCTTGCGCAAGCTGGCCAACAGATAAAGCGGCAGGCTTTCCTGGCTGTCCAGCAGCGTCAGCAGTTCAATCGCCTGCGGTTTGGCCCCCCATTCACAGAGTTGGTTGGCCATGGTCAGCGCATTAATGCCACGGCAACCGGTCACCGCACGCAAGCGTTGTAAATCGGCAGCCTCACGGGTTTGCGCATAACGCAGGTAATACAGGCTGTAATGCAACGGGCGGACAGCCAGTTGCTGCGCAATATAGGCCAGGCTCTGTTCCCCCTGTCCCAGGCGTTGCAACAACCATGCCTTGAGAGCGATCAACGGATAATGGCTGGCATTAACGCTCAGGCTGCTTTCGCAAAATTCCAGCGCCTGCGAATAATTCCCGCGCCGCGCCGCGACCCGAGCCAGCCCGTAGAAGCCGCCCGGTTTACCATTGCCGCTCCAGATGGCGCGGTAGAAATCTTCATAGGCCGCGCTGTCGTCACCCAATTGTTCATGCGCGCAGCCGCGGATCAGACTGGCCAAGCCACACTGTGGGTTACGGTTAAGGTGGTGAGCACGTGCCAGCGCATCGTCAGCATAGGCAATGGCGCGTGCAAAATTGGCGCGGTTATATTCCAGCGTCGCCAGGGCCAAATTGCAGCGGTAATCGAGCGGATCCAGCGCCAAGCCTCTCTGGTAGTAATCGAACGCCGAACGGCTGGCGTGATGGTATTGCTCCAGATGCTGGCCGATAAACCAGGCCTCATCGGCACTGTCAATTTGCCCGGCCAGCGGCGGTGCTTTGGCCGGCTGCGGCAGTTCTGCCGCCGGATCGGCCTGATGCTGACGATAGCTGAGTACGCGGCCCCCCTGCGAGTCCAACAATTCAATCGTCAGACGACCAGAGAAATCACCGGTCATGGTCTCCATCAAGGCCGCTCCGGGGCTGAGATCGATACGACGATCGAGCAATAACTGTTGGTCGCTATCGCTGCGGACCACCAGCCGATGCTGCGCCAGCGGCGCGACCGCATACAGCCCCCACACCAGCTGTCGTCCGTCGCTTTCCAACTTTAGCGCCGCCCGGGTGTTGGCGTTCTGCACCATGCCCAGGGTGTTGTAAGGCAGGAAATTCTGCACGAAGCATTTTTCTTCATAGGCATCGAGCCAGGTGAAATCCGGCTGATTATCGGTGTAGACCCCGGTCATCAGCTCGATGTACGGGCCATTGTTGTCGGTCAGATTGCGATCCCAGGCCTGACCAAATTCGCCGTGGCCCCAGCTCCATTGTTTCTTGCCGGGTGATACATGATGATCGGCGATATGCAGCAAACCGCCCTGCTCATCGTGGCTATAGGCCCCGACGAAGTCATAGTCCGACTTATACGCCATATAAGACGTCGGTACCGGGATATTCTTGTAGCGTGAAATATCCACACCGGCCGAGTAATCCACCTTGTAGTAGGTGCCAGTAGCGATGGGGAACGAGGAGACATCGCGCTTGCCGTGGTCAAAAACGGCGGTCACATCCGGTGGGAACACGCTCTGGTGATCGTCCCCGCCCTTCACTGCCGGGTTGGCCCACCAGAGGAAATGGCGCGGTGTCGGGTTGGCGTTAAAGATCCTGGCGCTGATTTCAATCAGCGCGCGGTCGGGATACAGAGTGAAACCGGCCATCACCTGCAGGCCGCGCATCGGTTCCACTTCCCCCAGCCAGACGGTCTGCGCTCCGTTTTCATGCTGTTGAATCTGGCAGTCCACCGGCATGTAAGTGGTCGGCCGGTGGTGCTGTGGCCAGTTAAACTCAATGCCCCCGGAGATCCACGGCCCCAGCAGCCCCACCAACGCCGGCTTGACCACCTCGTTGTGGTAGACAAAATCACGCTGCTGCACTTTGTCGTAGGCCCGATGAATGCGCCCACCCAGCTCCGGTAACAGCATCACGCGCAGGTAGTCGTTTTCCAGATAGACAGCCTGATAACGGCGCAAGGTTTTCTCACCGCTTAGGGTATCAATCACGCCATAAGGGTAAACCGCGCCGGAAGATCCCTGATAGACACGGTTTTCCAGGAACATCGGGTGCGAGTCCTGCTCACCGATACCGTAGGTGGGTAATTCAACCTGTTCTTGCCAAACCTTGACTGTCCCGTGCATGCTTTCCTCTCTAAAAATACTGAACATTGCGTTTCAGGCAGTCTAGATGACGGAATTGATGACTTTATGCGCTACCATCACGCAATACACTAAACGGGGTTTAATAAATGGCATTGCAAGGTTTGAATAACCAGCGGGTGCGTAATTTTAATAAACGGGTGTTATGTGCACTGCTGTACCGGGAAAAGGTCGCCAGTAAGTCGACGCTGGCGCGGCTTTCGCAGCTGTCTATTCCTGCGGTCGGCAAAATTCTCGACGAACTGCAGGAAGAGCAGCGGGTAGAACACGACCCGCACAACCTGCACAGCCGCGGTTTGGGTGGCGGCAGTTACCGCATCGCCGCCGCCGGGCAACGCATCCTGTGCCTGAATGTCTCCCCTTATCTGATTGAAAGCATCGTGGTGGATGGCCTGATGACGCCTTGCAGCGCCTTCACCCCGCAGCCGATCGTCGCCACTACGCCGCAGGCGATGCTGCAGGAAATGGTGCAAATCTATCATCTGCACAGCCGCCAGCAGGGCACGCCACTGAAGATTGCGCTGTCGATCCACGGCCAGGTCAATCCGCTGACCGGGGTGTCCCAACGTATGCCGCAGGCCCCGTGGGAAGGCCCGGTAGAGATAAAATACCTGCTGGAAGAGCGTCTGAAGACCGAGGTTTTGATCGATAACGACTGCGTGATGCTGGGGCTGGCGGAAAAGTGGCAAAATAACGCCAATCTGCAGGACTTTTGCGTGATTAACGTCGATTACGGCATAGGTTCATCATTTGTGATTAACCAGCAGATTTACCGGGGCAGCCTGTTTGGCAGCGGTCAAATCGGCCATACCATTGTCGATCCCGATGGCGGCCTTTGCTCCTGTGGCCGTTACGGCTGTCTGGAAACCATCGCTTCGCTGTCGGCGCTGAAGAAAAAGGCCCGCATTCAGCTCAAGGTCGCTCCCTGGGCACAACAGGAAGGCGAAAGGATTAAAACCCCCACCACCGCCGACCTGATTGCCCGTTATCATCAGGGCGATGCTGCGTTGCAGGTGCTGGTGCAACGCGCCGCCCAGGCGATTGGCCTGAGCCTGTATAACTTCCTTAATATCCTCAATATCAACCGTATCTATCTGTACGGGCGCAGCTGTGGATTTGGTCAGGTCTGGCTGGACACCATCATCAGTCAGACCGGTTTTAACCCTTTCGACCGGCACGACCAGATCCAGGCCCAGGCCACGCATATCGGCTTTGGCCAACTGACGCGCGCGCAGCAGGTGACGGGGATAGGCTATCTGTATGTCGAACAGGCACTGACGGAGATGCTATGATGCCCGACTTTATCCCAGTAAAAACAATACGGAGCACCATGAACCCCACTCTACGACTCTGGTCACGCGCAGGCATTGTCTGCCTGATGCTGATCCTGGCCGGTTGTTCCAGCAAAAAACCGCGTACCAGCTATGATGCTCACGCTTTTGATGACGCAATTGAAGATGCTGCGGATAAATACGATGTCGATCAAAAGCTGATCGCCGCGATGATTAAGGTGGAATCCGGCTTTAACCCGGCTGCAATCAGCCGGTCAAATGCCATAGGGTTAATGCAGCTGAAAGCCGATACCGCAGGTTGCGACGCCTATCGCTACAAAGGCAAACGCGGCTGCCCGGACGAAGACGATTTGCTGGATCCGGATACCAATATCGATCTCGGTGCCGCCTATATTGCCGTATTGCAAAAACAGCAGCTTAAGGGGATCGACGATCCCGTCACGCTTCGTTACGCCACCATCATCGCGTACGTAAACGGCACCGGTGCGCTGCTACGGACCTTCTCCAGCAACCGCCAGCAAGCCATTTCGATGATTAACAATCTGTCGCCGGAAGCCTTTAACTGGCATGTCCGCAAGTATCATCCCGCCCCGCAGGCACCGCGCCATTTGATGAAAGTAGAAGCGGCCTACGAGCAACTTTGATTTTCAACGCAAAAAGGAGAACCCTGGGGTTCTCCTTTTCGTTTAAGAGCACTGCCCGACCGTTAGGGTTTACCGCTGCGGATAGGCTTGCGCGGCGGCTTATTGGACGGCGTACGCTGACGGGTGATGTCGGTGTGTTTGGTCAACGCCGGGCGGGTATGGCGCTGCAAACGCTTGGCTTCACGCTGCTCGTCAATGCTTGGCGCAGGAACCAGACACTCGCGGCGACTGCCGATCAGGTGCTTCATGCCCATCTCTTCCAGCGCGGTGCGGATCATCGCCCAGTTGGCCGGATCGTGATAACGCAACAGCGCCTTGTGCAGACGACGCTGACGATCGCCCTTCGGTATCACCACATCTTCACTCTTGTAGCCAACCCGGCTCAACGGGTTTTTGCCGCTGTAATACATGGTGGTGGAGTTAGCCATCGGTGAAGGATAGAAGTTCTGCACCTGGTCGAGGCGGAAACGGTTTTTCTTCAGCCACAGCGCCAGGTTCACCATATCTTCATCGCGGGTGCCCGGATGCGAGGAGATGAAATACGGGATCAGATACTGCTCTTTGCCCGCCAGTTTGGAGTAATGGTCGAACAGTTGTTTAAACCGATCGTAGCTGCCCATACCCGGCTTCATCATTTTCGACAGCGGGCCTTCCTCGGTGTGTTCCGGGGCAATTTTCAGGTAGCCGCCAACGTGATGGGTAGCCAACTCTTTGATATAGCGAGGATCCTCTACCGCCAGATCGTAACGCACGCCAGAGGCGATCAGGATCTTCTTGATGCCCTCCAGCGAGCGCGCACGGCGATACAGCTTGATGGTCGGCTCGTGGTTGGTGTCCATGTAGGTGCAGATTTCCGGATACACGCACGAGGCGCGGCGGCAGGTCTGCTCTGCGCGCGGGTTGGTGCAGCGCAGCATATACATGTTGGCCGTCGGGCCACCCAGATCGGAGATAACACCGGTAAAGCCCGGCACCTTGTCACGGATCTCTTCGATTTCACGAATAATGGAGTCTTCCGAACGGCTCTGGATGATGCGTCCTTCATGCTCGGTGATCGAACAGAATGAACAACCGCCGTAGCAACCGCGCATGATGTTGACCGAGAAGCGGATCATGTCATAGGCCGGAATGGTTTCCTTGCCGTAGGACGGGTGCGGAATACGCTGGTACGGCAGGGCAAACACGCTGTCCATTTCCGGCGTAGTCAACGGGATGGCCGGCGGGTTGATCCACACGTAGCGATCGCCATGTGACTGCATCAGCGCGCGGGCACAGCCCGGGTTGGTTTCATGGTGCAGAATACGCGAGGTGTGCGCATACAGCACCTTGTCGGCCTTCACCTTTTCAAAGGACGGCAGCAACACGTAGGTTTTTTCCCACGGCTTGGGCTTGGCGGCGCGCACGGTGACCGGTTTGGCCTCCGGCTCCGGTTTACCGCCGTCGGCGCACGGCAGATCGTCGCCGTAAGGGTTCGGGATAGGCTCAATGCGGCCCGGCTTGTCCAGACGGGTAGAATCCACCCCGGTCCAGCCCGGCAACGCACCCTTGCGCATCACCGCGGTGTTGCGGATGTCGTGGATCTCACTGATTTTCTCGCCCGCAGCCAGGCGGTGCGCCACTTCCACCAGCGGACGCTCGCCGTTGCCGTAAATCAGCATGTCAGCTTTGGAGTCCACCAACACCGAACGGCGTACGGTATCAGACCAGTAATCGTAGTGAGCGATACGACGCAGGCTGGCTTCGATGCCGCCCAGCACGATCGGCACGTCTTTATAGGCTTCTTTGCAACGTTGACTGTAAACCAACGTCGCGCGATCCGGACGTTTGCCGCCCACGTTGCCGGCGGTATAGGCATCATCGTGACGCAGTTTTCGATCGGCGGTATAACGGTTGATCATCGAGTCCATGTTGCCGGCGGTGATGCCGAAGAACAGGTTCGGTTTGCCCAGGCGCATAAAGTCGTCTTTATTGCTCCAGTCCGGCTGCGCAATAATGCCCACGCGGAAGCCCTGCGCTTCCAGCATGCGGCCGATGATCGCCATGCCAAAACTCGGGTGATCGACATAGGCGTCACCACTGATAATGATCACATCGCAGCTGTCCCAGCCCAGTTGATCCATCTCTTCGCGCGACATCGGTAAAAACGGCGCGGTGCCAAAACATTCGGCCCAATAAGGCTTATAGGAAAACAATTCACGGTCGGGTTGGATCAGGCTGGTAGTGCTCATTCTGGTGCTCTTTCACAGGTTAATTAATCGCCGGGCGGCGATTATACGCACTAGTTGCAAAAAGAGCATGGTTATTTCACACATCGGTCACATCACGGCGCGGGCTACGCCGGTGAAAGGCAAGCCGGAACGAGCCCTCAGGTTTGTCAGAGTGGCCTTCAAGGCCACCGATGGCCGCAATGGACCTCACACTGTGCTTCATTCTCGTAACGCATTACTCAATTTTAATAAAAAACGCTGAATAATACTGACAATTAAATAATTAACCGCACTTAACAAAAGGCATTCTTATTAAACAAAAAATCAACACAAGCAATGTTAATAATTAAAAAATAAATTAAGCAAAAATAAATAACACATAACCAATTGTTTTTTAAGCACATAGCTGACAAGGATCGAAGCATGGCAAAAATCACAATGCCACAGCAATAATCAAGTAGAAGATGGGAGTCTATTTATGCAAACATAACGACATAAGATTTATCTTAAGTCGAAACGTTCATTAAGAAACATTTTATAATTACTCGATCATTTAATCTCACCACACATAAGTACAACGGAGGTCTGTGTGAAACCGAACATCAGAAAATATCTGGATGAGTCAGAAATAAACAGCATGATCGAGAATATTAAAAAAGGCCTGAATGCCTGGCGCGACAGATGCATGATCAGCATGTGTTTTATTCACGGCTTACGCGCCAGTGAGTTGCGGGGGTTGACATTAGATAATATCGAGCTGGATGCGAAGAGGATCTACATCCCTCGTTTGAAGAATGGTCTTTCCGTACAACACCCTTTACATGAAAATGAGATAGTCATGCTGAATCATTGGTTGGAAATAAGGAAAAGCTGGCACTATGCCGATCAGCCCTGGCTGTTTCTTTCACGAAAAGGCGGGCCAATAACCCGCCAGCAAATTTACCGTCTGATCCGTGATTACGGTAAAAACGCCAACATCCAGGTTCCGACACATCCTCATATGTTACGCCATGCCTGTGGCTACTTTCTGGCAAACCTGGGCATGGACACCCGTTTGATTCAGGACTACCTTGGGCATCGAAACATTCACCACACCGTACTCTATACCGCCAGTAATGCCATGCGATTTCAGGCTATTGAATTCTGATTCATTTCCCCAAGAAATAATAACAACGCTTCACAAATAGAAATAAAGTATATTTCCAAATTGAACTATTAATAACTAAAGTGACTAGAAACACATTACTACCCTACGCATCCTGAGTTCGCATCCATAGATTAGATGAATCAACCGCAGGACTTATTCATCCGATACAGGATTATTCACCATTAACCCGTCGCTTTTAAAATTTTCAGGGCCTCCGACACCATGACTAAAGATAACAATGGGCTTGTTTACCGTCACCAGACAGAATTAACCGTTAGCTCTACGCATTGGGAATACGGTCAGGTGGATAACGTTGCGGTCAGCGGGGCTCATCAAGCTCAACTTTCCCGTCCCAGCCACACGCTGATTGTCTATGACAGTTTTCACGCTGCTGACGGCGGTAGCACCATCCATGGCGACATTTGGTTTGACCACAAACGGGTTCCCTGCAGACGCACAATCGGCCAGGTCGCGGATATCGTCCCCTGCGGCTGCGGTTTTGAGGCGGTGACTTATATCGACGGCACGCTCAAATACACCGCTATTTCCGTTTCCCCCGAGCTCATCGCGTCGCTTCCGGGTGGTGCCACTGGGCTGAATATTGAGCCTAACGCCAATATCCGCAGCCCGTTAATCAGACAACTGTGCGCCAGCCTGAAAACCAGTACGGATGAATTACATGCAACGTCCTTGATGTTGACGATGCTGACTGAAACCTCACATCACCTGCAAGTGTTGTCCTCGCAGGCGCTCGCTCACCAGGCGCTCACCAAAACGCAGATGGAGCAACTGACTTGCTACATCGAAGATAACCTGGGTGAGACCATCACTCTTCAGGCTCTGGCTCAACTCACCGAGCTGAGCCTGTTCCATTTTTCCCGGGTTTTTAAACAGGTTTTTGGCCTGCCACCCTATCAGTATGTTCTGCATCGAAGGCTGGAGCGAGCCTATCAACTGGTCATCACCAGCCGGTTATCTCTGACCGAGATCTCCGCCCAATGCGGTTTCAGCGCCCCGGCGCAATTCAGTACCCACTTCCGTCGCCAGTTCGGCCGGTCTCCTTCGTCCCTGCGTCCCTAGCGACGGCAAAAGGTTAAGGGTTTTGATGGCTATTTTCGGGGGTAAAATAGAAACGCAACACCGGCCCGCGAGGCCCCTCTTTGCTGCTGAATTCGGCATCCGCGTCTTGACTGCCGCTCAGACAAAAACTCACCTCACGCTGCCCGGCCTGTAGGGCTTGCGTGACGGCGGCAGTGACGTCAAAGGTTTTCTGCACCGAATCGGTCCACATCTGCGCGTGATCCAATTGGGCCGATGGACAGTTCTTGATGGCATGTTGCCCCTGATTTTCATCCCAATTCACTCCCGGCAGTGCATATAACCGTACCTGCCCGGTTTCGCCGCTAACCTGACGGCCATAGAGACGCAGGTCGGCTTTGGTGATATTCAGGTTGTCGAGACGCTCCGGCAGGTCAAATTTGATTAAGCCGATATTTTGCTCTCCCCCGACCTTGATCACCGCCTCATCACCATGAAGACGCCCATCGGTCACCGAAACCCAGGCATCATCGCTGCTACGCTCGAAATCGCCCGGAATATCCTTATCGCAGGCAATCTTGCGATTAAGGCACTCTTCCACGCTGTAACGCGTGGCGCGCGAGCTCCAGGCGGCAAAGAAATCTGCGTGCGCAGCATATAGATCGCCCCATTTAGGGAGTAAACTGCCGTCAGCCTGCAAAACGGGGTTCATGGACAATTTGGCCCCTTTAAGATTGCTATTTTCACCCAAAGCATAATGGATACGCATATTCAGCTGCGGGAGCTTCACCGGATATGCCGCAGGGCATAGACCGGTTAATTTATCGCTGTAAGCCGCATTGCGTTTGTGCGGGTTAGTGGTCAGGCTGGTGCCATTCCAGCAGTCCGGGAAGTTAAGCGAAATATTGAATTCTGCGCCTTCGTCAAACCCGGCTATCTGCGGGCAGCTCTCCGGTGGATCGTTGGAATGCACCCCGCCCTCAAGCGATGTGCGGCAGTAAAACCAAATATAAGGATCATAATCGTCTGGCGACCTATGGTGGTTACCTACCAACAGTTGCAACCCCGGCGGGATAGGCGCAACGGCCTGCTCCGGTATATTGTTACGGTAATAAACCTTGATATAGCTGGGTGTAACAACGCTGTCATCCGCTAGTTTTAGCTGCGGCGCCCAATAAGAGGAGCTGTCATAGGGCGAGGTACAGGTGGTGGTCGGGGATTTTTGCAATGACTCGGTCGTGCTCATCGCATCCGCCTCGGTATTGCCAAAAAAATCATGGATCATCGAGAACCCTGGCAAGCCCGGCATGACAATCGCGTCATCGGCCAACGTATGAGAGTAGTCGCACACCACGTTAAAGATGCCAACATCACCACCGTCAATCACCTGGGTAGGGGTGTATTCGGGCGTCAGAGGCGAAGCCAGGGACAAACAAGGGATAAATAAAGTCAAAGGAATAAGGTAAGTGAGGTTATTGCTAAACATGTTTTTTCCTTTTGAAATGAACAAACAATATTTTCTGTTGTACATAACCCGGATAAATAATGGATAGAGGGCAGTCAGACCATTCTTGAGAGAATATTTTTCTTATCAAATAACTGATGTTTTATCACCGCAGCGACATGCATTAACAACATCAGCCCCAGAGCAATGCAACTGTACCGATGAACGTTGAAAAAGAAGAGGTTCACTTCAAGGTTATTGAGCGGCTGAGGGACAGGCAACAGGCCAAAAAATAGGTAGCCATCTTTCAACATTAAGAAGCCACTGATCAAAACAACAAAGATGATCAGGTAGAAAATTTCATGAAGTAAAATAACCAATCCTTTTTTATTTCCCTGAATATGCTCACCGTAGGGCACCGAGGGTCTGAAAAAACGCCAGGTAAAACGCACAATCATCAGCAGCGTCATCACCGTTGCCAATGACATATTAAGCTCAGAGAAGAAGGTGAAAATCTTGGGGTCCGAAATAAAGTGCAGGCCATACCCCACCAGCGAGGCGTAGATAATCCCGACGGCCAGCACCCAGTGTAATATGCGAGAAAAACGATCGTAGCGGGAGCGAGGTGCCTTATTCTGCATGGTCATTAATATCCTTATTACTGATAAAAAAAGTCGGCCCGGGGCAGGCCGACAAAAAAGTAGTGTTGCTATTAGTTTTTTAATATCCAGGCTTGTTGCCAGTGTTCACCGATACCCGGTTCAAATTGCGCCTTACCGCTAGCCCATTGTGTGCAATAGCCGCTGTAAGGGAAAGGTTTGCACTGATAGGTTTTGCCATTTTTAGGTTGTAACACCACCGTCCCTGCCGTGTAGCTATCGAGACCTTCGGGGAAGATATATTGATAGTTGCCGGAAGAAGCATCTTCTAATTGCAGGTTAATCACATCCTGTTTAACCAACTGACCTTCTTTATTGGTCGCGAAGTATTTCAGCATATGGTGCCCGGCAGTAACGTCGTTCAGCGGCAGAGTCATCGATAGGCGGTCATCGGTTACGCTTTGCTTCAGGTAGCCTTTCTCACTGCCATGGTGATCGAACACCCGGGCTTCAAAGGTGACTTCCCCCTTGACGTTAACGTTGAAACTCACGTTGGCGTGACCATCCTGGATTTTATCCACCTGAACGCCGGAGATTTCCACTTCTTCTTCAATGCCTGGGGCCTGTTCTTCATAAGACATGACCACCTTGCTCAAACGGCTGTCATCCTTGACGAAAGCACTATTGTTGCCGTAAACCGGATTCACACTTCCTTGTGTGTCCTTTACGCCAATACGTACATCATCATGTTTCGCATTAATCAATACCGCCAGATCGTGTGACCAACGGTTTTTATCCGTCTGCTTCTGATTATCAATGGTCATTTCGCTGCGCAGAGACGTTACCTCTCCCTGATCGTCAAAGAATCGAGCTATAACCTTATCGCCTTTTTTCAAATCCTTACCAGACACCTGCCCTGAAAGCTGCTTACTCCACGGTGACGTGATGCCTTCACCTCCGCCAAAATCGACGTCAATGACCTGATAGAAACTGTTTACGGTATCGGCAATTTCCCAGACGCCGTAAATCACCTGATAACCACTGCGCTGCGGCACGTTACATTCATGAACTGCCCGCTGGGCCGGCATCTGTCCATGGCCCTCAGCTTGGCAGAAAGGCGTCGCTTCGAATGCCGCGCGAGTCAGCGGCTGATTGGCGTCCCAATTCTGTTTGGTGATGTAATACCGCCAGTTATTGGTTTTGTGCATGGCAGTATGGAACCAGGTAAACGTATTCATTCCCGCCTTGATGGGATTTTTTGCCCATATATTCATACTTTGCTTATCAAGCGGGGAATAATGAGGAATGCTGGCGCTGGCCAGTTCGCCATCGCGCGGTAAAGGCCCGGTCGGGAAGCCGGAGTCTTTCTCAACGCTTTGCGGCTCGTATTGCACGGCGCCGCAATCGGTATTTTCCTGCAAATTACATTTATAGGCCCGGCTTTGCGGCGATTCAACATAACCATGCGCCAGAGCACCACTGGAGAGAGTTAATGCAGCTACTGCCAGCGCGATTTTTTTCAATTCCATTTTATCACCAGAGTTATCATTCAAATTTAACTGGTTAAACGGTGTATATCCCATACACCGATAACCGCTCATTTACTCTGCCGATATCATAGTTATTCTTCTGCCACGGGCACCTTAAAAAGGCTGAATATAAGGGAGTATAAGTGACATAATGCCGCTGACGGCCCATAATACCCCTGACGTAAAATACCCTCCACCTCCGTGTCTTTCGACACGGGAGACGCAGACATTATGAAATTTCATGGAGCCTATCAGTGGTAAAAAAACAGATTTTATTATCTTTTATTTTGTGCAACACATTATTAACGGGTTGTTCGACAACCACTGACAATAACCCCACCACCAAGCTGGATGTAGAACATCAACAACAGTTGGCGGCATTAATTGCCGGAAGTCAGTATCTAAAAGAAAATTGCCAACGCAATGACATTCCTGCTATTTCGGCATTAACAAAAACGGCGATATTAGAAGCGAAAAATAAAAAATGGCCGGTCAGTGAAACACTGTCTGACGTATTACCGCTGAATGCCCGCGAAATTATTAACAAGCTGAACCAGGACCCCACGCCGGTTGCCCAGAAGTGTGCCTATTTTAACTCATCGTTAGCCGCTTTTATTGAAGCCTCTCGCCGACAATAACGCTATTTCAGCTGTAAGATCAGGCAAATCGCCCCTGCAACACACAGCCCCGGACCGAAAGGTTGGGGCTGGCTCCAGCTATTTGCTCGCTTTTTCGCGAACAACAGGATAACAAACAGCGTTGCCGTCGAGGCTATCAGCAGGATCTCCGGCAACTTCTGCCAACCAAGCCAGGCACCGAGCGCCGCCAGCAGCTTGAAATCGCCATACCCCAGCCCTTCCTTCCCGGTCATCAGCCGCAGACTCCAATAGAGCAACCACAACACCAGGTAACCGGCGATAGCGCCGAGCACCGCATCACCCAAAAAATCACGCTGCTCCAGCCAGTGCCAAAACAGGCCGCACCACAACAACGTCAAAGTCAGGATATCCGGCAATATTTGATGGCGAAAATCGATGATGGCCAGCGAGAGCAGCAAGGCGCTAGAAACCATCATCATCACCCAGTCCGCTCCCGGGGGCAGATAGCAGGCCAACAGGGTGGCGATAACCGCCATCGCCAGCTCAACCGCCGGGTAAGCCCAGCCGATAGCCTGCCGGCAATAGCGACAGCGCCCGGCCAAAAGCAACCAACCGAGCAGCGGAATATTATCGTAACAGGCGACGGTATGTTTGCAGTTGGGGCAATGTGAACGCGGCAAAAACAGGTTCAGGGCTGCACGGTTTTTATCGGGGAAAATGCTCTTCCCGGCTGGCGTTGGCGCGGCGCTGGGGTGCCGGGTCAAATAATCCATCACGAAGGTTGTTTCTTCCTGCTGCATCATCAGCGGCAAGCGATAGATCACCACATTAAGCAAACTGCCGACGCACAACCCCACCAGCCCCGAGAACGCCAGCCAAAGAGAGGTATCCGTGTAAAACGCCATGGTCATTCCTATTGATTAATGAACTGAGATGACTTGAAGACTCAATGCCTGCACCCTGACCTCATCCCCATGCAGGCTGAGATCAATCGAATTGACCCCCATGCCATATGCCTGTTGCAGGTTCTCCAGCCACAACAGCAGTGGCTTAACGGGTTGCGGGGGCAATGCCACATCCAGGTTATTTTTGTCTGAGCGGACGGTCCCCAATCGCACCCCGAGTTTTTCAGCGCTGGTCTTAAGCAGGGTCTGGAGCGATGTGCCTTCAGGCGGCCGCGGGGGTAAAGGGTGCCGCAGCATGACAATGCGCTGCGCATTGCGTTGCATTTGAGCCAGTTCAGCGTTCGCCTGCTGAGCCTGGCCTTTTTGCTGAAGATAAAATGCCAAAAGGCTGACCGCGACGAGCATGCCGCAAAAGATAAGCGCCGTGCTCTTTTTGCCCACACGCTGCCGCATTGTTGGAGACATCATTGAGTTTCCTTCAGGGTAAGCGTCCCCTGCTGTTTGGCCGGGTTAACCTGCAGCTCCAGGGTGTTACCTTCATCATTTATTTGCGTGAAGGGCTGCAATTCAGGCGCCTGTAATCTGATGGCCAGCATTGACCTGTCGGCGTCGAAAGTCAGACCAATGACCCGGTGTTTCGGGATCCCCTGCAGGGCCCGTTGCGCCTGCGCGGCAAGTTCGAAGAATTGGCGCGGAGATTTTGCTTCTTGTAACGCTCGGATATAACGCGCGCTCTCACTCACAGGTTCCGCCGGTATCGGCTGGCCAACAAAAAGCCGCTGATATAAAGCGTCACGTTGCTGGTTGGCCTGCTTAGCCTGATGATGATAATGCGCCCCGCCGATCGCCAGAGCGCATAGCGTTAACACCGCCCCGGCGATGCTGGGCCAGTGGCGCCAGAACGGGTTTCGTTGCCAGCGTGGCGGCGCCTTATATTTACCCTGCAGGAGTGAAACTGCCGTTTCGGCCTCTCCCCGAACCCGGTCCCACAACACATCGCAAGGAGACAGGGGAACGGCGTCGACGACGTCGGACGGAGCCAAAAGCCACTGTGACGGCAGCGAATAGCCTGACCACGGCGACGTCCTGCGCAACAACCTTCCCCGCCAACGGTAGAAATGACGGTCGTTGACCGGTCCGCAAAGCGTGTCTGGCAACAGGCTGTCGGGAACAATGCCCCAGCGTTCCAATTGCGACAGCCAGCGCTGCATATCCACATGACGATAACCGGCAAGGGCATAGTGGTCGTCCTGCCGACCCAGGATTACCCAATACAACTGCTCAACCTCCTCCAGCAGGCTATCCTCACACTGATAAGCCAGGGCCAGAGGCGTTGCCGCGCGGCTGGGGCCAGAGAATGTCACCCTCTGCAATGTCACCGACTGGCCCGGCACGCAGACCACGACTCTGCATCGCGATGCCTTTATCGGCAGCGTCGCCGGCAAGGTATCTGCCCCCGCATGCCGCCATTGCGATTCGCTCGGATCTCCCTGACACCATAGGATTGGCGCTCCGGCCTCCCCTAATGCCAGCACCAACAAGGGTTTTGAACACGTCATTGAACCTTCTCTCCCTGCCCGGTTTGACGGCCTTTCACCGTCACCCTTCCTTTTTCATAATGCAATTTGCTGCGCAGGTAATAACCGGCGTCTGCATCTTGAGTCAGCAGCAGGACGTTAAAATAACGGCTCTCCGTCACCAACATTTTCTCCCCCGCCGGCGAGGACAGGCGCAACCCGGCCAGTGCTTTTTGCCAATCCTGATCGTCCAGCGTGCGCCAACCTGCCTCGGGACGGGCATTGAGCCATTTCTTCAATTGAGTGTCGCTGGCCTGGTTCAGAAACAAGGCGCGCAGCAGAGGTAAGTGAGCCTCATCCAGCGTGTTGATGTTGATTGCCGGCTTACGCTCCGGCAATGCACATAGCCAGGGCAGTAAACGCAGATACTGCTGGCGGCCAATGAAGGGAAATGTGCGCAATTCTGAAACGTCAGTAAAAAGCGAATTCTCCGGCATCAGCCGTTGTTCTATCGCACTGCCAATGCCTTTGATTTCATCATCGGTGAACGCCAGATTCGATAACAGAGCGCCGAACACCTGACGGGCAATATCTCTGTCGATTTTAACCTCGGACGCTGGGGCCGGCGGCGGGTCTTGCGGGGGCGATTTTTGCTTATCCGGCAAGTAGTGGTAGCGTAACGTATTGATGTTAAAACAGGCCTGGGCATCCTTGATAACATAAGAAATCCCCCTGTCTTCCATGCGTATCATCCCAGGCGTCACCCATCGCTGCCCCAGATTGACGGACGTCTGTTCGTGCAAACTTTCCACCAATAACTGCCGGGCAAATTGTTCCCCCGCCAACAGATCCCATTTGGCCTGAAAGGCCGTTTGCGCGTGCAATGTTCGGGTGAAGGCAAGCTGCCAAAACTGATGAATGCCCATCGACAAAGTGGCCATCAGTGCCAGCAATAACAGGACGATCAGCAGCGCCATTCCCCGTGATTTGTTCATGCCGCCTCTCCATCGGCCGTCAAGAAAATACGCTGTAGTTCCCCCCGGTCGAACAAGGTCACGGACACCTCTATCGCCTGAGGCAAACCGGCACCGTTAAACGCCCCCTCTTGCCAACGTCCGGTAAGCCGGTGACGCAGTTGGAAACGTTCTACACCCTGTAACAAAGTGACGACTCTGGCTTTGTCTTCCGGGGCATCGGGGGTCGGATAGCTCAGGCGCTGCAACTGCCCGTCATGCAGACGGTAACTGACGCGCTCCAGGGAGGAACGAGGCAATAAGCCCCCAGGGTTGAGCCAGTTGCTACGCAGTAACGCCAGCGTCGGCGAGGCTTCCCCCACTTGGGCAGTCCCCAGATTGGTCCTGAGCGGATGATCAGGCAGGAACATCAGGGTTTGGCGGACATCCCGCTCCATCAGAGCCAGTGCCTGTTGTATCTGGGTCAGCGCGTTGGCCTGAGTTTGCACTATGGCATTGTTCTTAACGATGCTGCTCAGCAACTGTGACGCCATCAGCGACATCAAGGAAAAAATCGCGATCGCCAGCATCATTTCGATTAAGGTGAACCCCTTTTGCTCAGGGTTTGGCATCGCTTATCCTCCAGGTTCGCAGGCGCAAGATCGGGGACCTGAACTCAGGTTCACTATCCACTTCAATATCAATAGCCTGCAGATGGCTGTCGGTGGTCTGCCGACTGCGACAACGCCAGAACCATTGTCGATTAGCCATCATGCTATTCCCCTGCTGCCATAACGGAGACAAGGTCATATCCCCCAGATAGAGCTGCGTCAGTTGGTTATCCGCCACCCAGCCGGCCACCATTTTTTCCTCCAGCGTGCCAAGATTACGCACCTGTAGCCCGGTAGTGCGGATCACCGCCATGCAACCGACGGATAAAATCACCATCGCCAACAGAACTTCCAGCAAAGTCATGCCGTTATGGTGCTTGCGCATCATCACAACTTTCATCTCCTGAGCTAAAGCTCATATAACCGCTCGTCTCCAGGACCCGTTCGCATGCCCCTTGTCGTAGCCTCAGGGTAAAAACCGACATTTCACCACCGGGATAGAACCAAAGCTGCGGTGTCACGTCGGGGGGCAGGGAAGGCGGCAAGGCGATCTCCTGCAACTCCAGACGTAATGAAAGGCTGAGGGTTTCAGGCAAAATGACGGTATGAACGCCATCGGCTTGCCAACCTTCGGTTGCTCCTGGCCGGTCCCTCAGACGGTAGATCATCCGCTGCCATCCTTGCTCGGAAACGGCAATGCCCACGGGTAAACCCGTTTGCTCTGCGCGCTGCTGAGCGGCATCCAGCGCCAGAATCAACGTGCTCATGGTCGTGGAAAAAAGCGCCCGCTCTGAACGCCCATGGGGAACTAACATCGCACCGGTAAGGCCAATCAGCACCAGAACCAACATAATTTCCAGTAGGGTAAACCCACGCTGATGCGGCCTGCCGCTAGGAGCCATTGGTGATATCGTCTTCGCTATCCCATTGGCCATCTGGTCCGGCTGACGAAATGTCTATCCGGTTGTGTTTCCCCGGATTAAGCAAACGGTAATCGCTCCCCCAGGGATCCTGCGGCAGGCGGCGCAGGTAGCCATCTTCCGGATAATTACGGGGCAGCGGTGGCGTCACCGGTTTGGCAATCAACGCCTCCAGCCCCTGTTCGTTGTTGGGGTAGCGGCCATTGTCGAGACGGTACATATCCAGCCCATTCTCCAGCGCAACAATGTCGCTGACGGCTTTTTGCCGATCCGCCTTGTCCTTATTGCCCATCAGATTGGGGATGATAAAGCTGGCCAGCAGGCCCAGGATCACAATCACCACCATGATTTCCATCAGTGTAAATCCCGACTGCCGGGTGTTCCTTGCCATTGTTGGGGTTCGCATACGGTTCTCCATTGAGTTAACCCATCATGTTGTTGAGCTGTAAGATCGGCTGCAGGATCGCCAGAATAATGAACAGGACAATGCCGGCCATGCTGATCACCAGCGCCGGCTCAAACAGGCTCAGGACCAACGCAATGCGCTGATTAAGGGCGTCCTGTTGCATAGCGGCGGCCCGTTTCAACATGCTGCCAAGTTCACTGCTGCGTTCGCCCGCCGCGATCATGTGGCGCATCATCGGGGAAAAAAGATCGCTGTCCGCCAGCGCCTGATGCAAAGATCCCCCCTCCTGTACCTGCGTCATCGCTTCGAGCAACCGACGCCGGGCCTCCTCGTTATTCAACACCGCAGCACTGATATTCATGCTGTCCAGTAAAGGCACCGCGCTGAGCGTCAGGATGCTGAGTGTGTGTGCATAACGGGCCGTATCCAGATTCAGGAACAGGCTTCCCAGATACGGCATGCGCAACAGATAACGGTGCCACGCCAGGCGAAACCGCTGTTTTTTCAACTGCCAGCGAAAACCCAGCAAGGTCAGCACGACCACCGCCAGGCCAGAAGGCCCCCACCGACCGACGCCTTCACTGCACAGCAGGAGGATCTGCGTGGTTAACGGCAGCGTTTGTTTCATATGCACAAACTGTTCAATCACCTTCGGTACCACCGCCACCAACAGCACGCCGATCACCGCAATGGCGACCAGCGTCAATATCACGGGGTAAGTCATTGCCTGAGTCATTTTATTTTTGATTTTCTGCCGCTGTTCGACATAGTCCGCCAACTCGGTGAAGATCAGCGGCAATTGGCCGCTGCTCTCTCCGGCGGCCACCATGGCGCAAAACAGACGGTCAAAAACCGAGGGGAATTGCATCAATGCCTGCGACAACGACAAGCCTTCCAGCACATGGCTGCGTATGCGGGTGATTAACTGGATAACGGTTTTTTTTTCTGACTGACATGCGACGGTTAACAGTGCCTCTTCCAGTGGCAAAGCCGCCGCGATCAGGGTGGCGAGCTGCCGGGTCACCAGAGCCAGTTCGCCACTGCTCAAACGATGTCGGGGCCTGGCGGCCAGCAAAGTGGCGGCCACGCCGTTTCGCTGCGGCGCAATATGCGAGGGCGTCAGATTTTGCTCACGGAGCCGTTGCCGGGCACTGCGCAAAGAATCCGTCTCCAGTACCCCTCTGACGCCTTTGCCGGCGGCATCGTATGCGTGATAGTTAAACTTCACCGCAATGATCCCCCCCGGTCACCCGCAGAACTTCCTCAATACTGGTTTCACCGGTCAGCAGTTTGCGCGCGCCATCTTGCCGCAGGGTGTGTCGCGCATGGCCGCACAATTGTTCTATCTCCTGCTCACTGCTGCCCAAATGAATGGCTTTGCGGATGGCGTCATCAATCAGCAGCAGTTCATGGATCCCCAGACGCCCACGGTAGCCCAGGCCATTGCATTTTTCACAGCCGATCGGACGCCACGCGACCTGCTCAATCTCGACAGAGAGCTGTAGCGAGAGCGCTTGCTCTGCAGAAAGCACATAGGCCTGGCGGCAATGCGGGCACAGTTTTCGCACCAGCCGCTGGGCCAGAATGCCCGTCAGCGAGCTGGCCAGCAGGAAGGGCTCAATCCCCATGTCACGCAGACGGGTGATGGCGCCGATGGCGGTATTGGTATGCAGCGTGGATAACACCAGGTGCCCGGTCAGTGAAGCCTGTACGGCGATATGTGCGGTTTCGGTATCGCGTATTTCGCCCAGCAACACCACATCCGGATCTTGCCGCAGCAAGGCGCGTAACCCGCGGGCAAACGTCATATCAACCCGCGTGTTGACCTGGGTTTGCGAAATGCCCTTTAATTCAAACTCCACCGGGTCTTCTATGGTCATGATGTTGCGATTGCCGTCATTAATCTGCATCAGTAACGCATAAAGCGTGGTGCTTTTGCCCGAGCCGGTCGGGCCAGTCACCAGGATCACCCCATGGGGTTGATGAACCAGTCGCGTCAGCGCCGCGAACTCCACCGAGCGTATGCCCATCCTGGCGAGATCCAGACTGACGCTGCTTTTATCCAGCAGACGCATCACCACCCGCTCGCCGTGATTGGTCGGAAGCACGGACACCCGCACATCGACGGCCCGGCCGCCAATCTTCAACGTGATACGGCCATCCTGCGGGATGCGCTTCTCGGCAATGTCCAGTTTGGACATCACCTTAATGCGAGATGTCAGCAAGGCCGCCAGTTGATGCTGGGGAGTCAGAATGGTTTTCAGCACCCCATCAATACGAAAGCGGATCACCAGTTCGCTGTCATAGGTCTCGATATGAATATCTGAGGCCCGCTCTTTAATGGCTTCACTGAGCATCGCATTAAGCAAACGGATAATCGGCGCATCGTCTTGTTCATCCAGCAGATCCTGGGTGGCCGGCAGCGCCTGCGCCAGGCTGTAGAAATCCAGCTCCTTACCCAGGTCGTCCATGGTCTTTTGCGTATTGCTGTTGCCCTGTTGGTAATGTTCCAGCAACTTCTGCTCAAAGGCATTTTCGTCCAGCAAACACAGCGGAATGTCGGCCTCCAGCAGACGCGCAAGCTCGGCCAACGTGGCCAGGCCCACGTCCTGTCGACACCATAGGGTGTATTGGTTTTCTTCGCTGGTGAGTACTGCGTGATGCTGACGGGCCCAGGCATAAGACAAGCAGGGTGTATTCACGGCTCCCCCCGCGGGTAAAATGCATCAATTTGCCGTTGGACTCGCTGGAAGGTGCCATTCGCGGTGGAACCGACCCTATCGAGCTGCGCCTCCGCATGGGTTTTTAACGGGAGAGGCTGAGCGTCGAGTGAGCGGAATCGGGCCGCTTTGCGCATACTCTCTTGCGCGTATTCCTCGGTCGAGCGTATGACCGTCGGGCGAATAAACAAGATAAGATTCCGTTTGCTCTCTTTATGAGAAGTAGAGCGGAACAAGGCCCCAAGCAGCGGTATGCGCTCCAAAAACGGCACCGCACTTTTGCTGTCAGATTGCGACTTGTCCAGCAAACCGCCGACCACCACGGTCTCACCACTTTCAACCAGCACCGTGTTATTCACCGTCCGGATATTGAAAGTCGCGCCCAGGTTATCCTTATCCACCGAGCTGTTTTCCGCCACGCTGGAAACTTCCTGTTCGATCTGCAGCAGTACCGACTGCCCTTTGTTGATTTGCGGTTTTACCTTGAGCTTGATGCCGACGGTTTTGCGCGCCACCGTATTAAACACGTTGTCACTGTTGGTGGTTTGCGAGCCGGTCAGAATTGGCACATCCTGACCCACGCTAAACTCGGCATCTTCGTTGTCCAACGTCATGATGCTCGGAGTGGCGAGAATATTGTTCTGGCTCTGGTTACTGATGGCGGTGAGCAAGCCTGCCCAGTTACCGCTGTAAAATCCCGTGACCAGACCGTTGGCGTTTTTAAACACCTCAGTCATTCCCCCTTTAAAGCCGGGTGCTATCTGCGCCTGAGCATTGCCGAACTGCGTACCGCCGGCATAACGGTTGGCCCATTGGATCCCCAGGTTCAGACCGTCTGCGTTTTGCATTTCGACAATCACCGCTTCAACCAGTACCTGAGCCCGGCGAATATCAAGCTGCTCAATGACTTTTTCCAGGTTGCTCATCACGTCCGGTGTGGCGTTGATGATCAGCGCATTGGTCTGTTCATCTGCCTTGATCACCATGTTCTTCATGACGGAAACGTTGTTGCCGACCGTTTTTTTCTCGTCTTGCAGATTGGCGCTGACGCCGGACAACACTTCAAGCAGGCCTTGCGCTTTGGCATATTTCAGCCGGATCACCTTGGTATTCCCCTGGCTGGCTTTTTCTTGATCCAACTGCTGGATAATCCCTTCGATGCGCGCCTGCAGGCTCGGTTCACCGGCAATCAGCACGGTGTTGGTCCGTTCATCGGCAACCACTTTCATGCCGGGAAGCGCACCCTTTTTCGTGCGGTTTTCATCCCGAAATAACGTAGTGACAATGCTGACCACATCGGTGGCGGAGGCATGTTGCAAGGCGACAGAGACCACGCCGGCCTGTTCGGTACGATCCATTTCATGGGCCAGCTCAACCAGACTATTGACCACATCGGCACGGCCGGTGATCAACAACGCATTGCCACTTTCCAGGAACACCACGTTCCCGATACCAATGCTGTCGTTAAACTGGCGCATCAACGGCGCCACCTCTTTCGCCGCGATATTGTTCAGGGGCACAATCCGCATGATCAGCTCATCGCCTTCGGCTGGGGTATTCAGGGCGTTGAGCGCCGCCCTTTTGCCGTCTTTCGCCGGGATCACCTTCAGAACGTTGTTGGGCATGCTGATCACCGCATAACCATAGACATCAAGCACGTTGAGGAAAAATTGGTAATATTGCCCGGCATCCAGCGGCTCATAGCTGCGCACGGTAACCTTGCCTTTTACCGCATCGTCAATAATGATGGTTTTCCCCAGCGCCTTACTGGCTGTACTGATAAATTCGTGTATGTCCGTTCCTTTAAAATTGGCGGAAAACGCCTCGGCCTGAACGGGGGCGGTCACCCACAGCAGCATGATGAGCACTGCCATTAATGCGATCATTTTCGAGAAGAGCATATTTGTCATTTTTGCGTGCATGTACCAATGCCTGCCTGGAAATAAGTCGAGGTTGTACATATCTGTATCCGATTGCGGCCTGCTGTCATGCAACCGCTGTGATTGCACTCAATTTTCGAGCATTAATGCGGCATAAAATCCGTTTTCATTGATAATGATCCGGTCTGCCAATATTTTCACTATCGGATAAGTGTCATTTATTTTTTCGCCTGATACATAACTCTGCTGCCGACCTGAGCGTTCAATAATCACCATACCGGCATGGTCATCCTTATCGCACAGCAACCCCACCACTTTTACCGCTAACTTTGCTACAGGCGCCGCCATTAATAGGGCATTACTCAGTTTTTTTTCGGTAATACGGAAACGAGTTTGCTCTATCGGTATGTTGGCATGAGCATTTGAATATAACAGGGTCAGTAATGGGTTAGCCTCCAATTCCATGGGTTTGCTGACTATAATCTGGGATAATTCTTTAATATTGGCTTCAGGAATTTCTTTTGCACTCGGAATTTCGTAACCGACCCAAAATACCGACAGCACCCCGAACAACAGAAATAGATACCCCAGCACTGTCGGCCATGCTTCTTTGTCAATACGGCCGATGATTGGCAGGTCGCCATAAACAATGCCAAACCTCATGCAGCGTCTCTCACTCGTCGTAATGGAATGTAGACATGCCTATCGAACTCAAACCACGACACTGGCAATAACTATATAATTAATAACGATTAGAAGCAGAATATTGCGAACCAACCTTTGCCGTTCTCTGAGCATTCCGGCAAGTTTTTTATGCCATTTAGGCAACTTGACGGTGCGCTGGCTCTGGGCTTCTTCCAGTGGCGAGTAGTTGAATCTCACGCCATATCGGGGGATGGTTTTGATGACTTCAGGAGGTATACCATGGCGGGAAAGCAACGTTCTACATTGATATATTAATTGATGATAGTTGTTGTCAGTGATAGTAACGTGGTTATTTTCCCATACTGACTCTATCACTTCTTGCTTCTTGGTTACGCCACTGAGCAAAATACAAAAAAGTCGTCTCTGCAGTTCAGTAAGATGAATGGTTATATTTTTCGGCTTGATAATTAGGGTGCTACTCTTACTGTTCAGAACGAGAAAATCGTTTTCAACCAAAGACAACTTTTTCTCTGCGAGTGTCATAACTAAAATATACCCTTCAGCAATAATCCATTATTCCTCGTTATGAATAAGAGACCACATAGCCCGATAGCAGTCAAGGGTTAGCGACTAAAAACGCCGAGAGCAATAAGCTATCGGCGCTTAAAATTCATTATATAAAACAATCCTCACCAACTTTGTTGTATCAATGTTTTATCTTGTTGTGCATTATTTAATATCTACGTTATTAAAAGCAATAATAATAAAGCAGAGCAATTTATAGAAATATTACCTGCCGGGGTAAAACTGGGAAATAGCGCAGCGGCAAGACGAGAGGCGCTGAAGTAAAATGGGCGCAAACCGAGTTGCGCCCATAGGGTTTTAATGTGCCCGTTGCGCTGCGCCAGGCAGCTCCTCCGGCCGATGCTGGTAGTTGAAGGTCAGTGCGAAAATCACGCCCAATACCAGCGTATATAACGCGAAGATCAGCCAGATACTTTGCCAGTCCTTGACGCCGTTGTGGGTGAAGAAGTCCACCACCTCACCGCTGGCAATCGCCCCCAGATAAGCGCCGATACCGTTCACCATGGTCATAAACAACCCTTGTGCACTGGCACGAATGCGGTGATCGGCCTCTTTCTCAACGAAAATAGCCCCGGAGATATTAAAGAAATCAAAGGCGCAACCGTAGACGATCATCGAAAGCAGCAGCAGCACAAAACCGAAACCCGCCGGGGTGCCATAGGCCAGGAACAGGAAACGCAGGGTCCAGGCCGCCATGCTGATCAACATCACCTGTTTGATGCCATATCGACGCAAGAAGAACGGAATGGTGAGGATAAAGAACACCTCGGAGATTTGTGACAGCGACAACAGCACCGCGGGGTACCTGACGCTTATGCTGTCCTGATACAACGGATTATTGGCGAAATCGTGCAGGAAGGGATTGCCGAAGGTGTTGGTGACCTGCAGTGCGGCACCCAACAACATGGCAAACAGGAAAAACAGCGCCATGCGCCGCTGGCGGAATAGCACCAGCGCGTCCAGCCCCAAAACGCTGAACCAGCTTTTCGATTTTTCCACTTTGCTGGTCGGGCAATTCGGCAGCGTCAGCGAATAACCCGCCAACAACAACGACACCCCGGAGGCCAGATAGAGTTGCAAATTGCTGAGTTCAATTCTGCTAAAACCGATCAACCACATCGCTACGATAAAGCCGACGGTGCCGTACACCCGTACCGGCGGAAAATCTTTAACCGTATCGTAACCGTGCTTCTCCAGGCAGAAATAAGAAATGGCGTTGGAGAGCGAAATCGTGGGCATATACACCATGGCGTTGAACAGCATCACCCAGAACATCACCATAGGTTGCTCAACCTGGGCGGCACAGTACAGTGCCAGCGCACCAAACAAATGACACAGCGCGTACAGGTAGTTGGCCTTGATCCAGCGATCGGCAAGAATGCCTGCCAATCCCGGCATAATCAGCGCCGCGATGCCTTTGGCGCTGTAGACCATACCCACCTGCATCCCACTGAAATGCAGGGTGTTAATCATGTAAGATCCCAGCGTAACCAGCCAGGCACCCCAGATAAAGAACTGCAGAAAAACCATCACCTTCAGTCGCGTTTTTATTGCCATCACCATCACCTTATTATTCTGATTAAAACGATGATTCGCACGACAGGGCCCCTGCACCCTGCCGTCGGGAGGTTTACGGCATTACCGCGTTTTGAAGAATTCGCGGATCAGGCGCATAAAGTCCTCTGCCGCCAACGCCGCACAGCTCAGGGTTTGTTCATGGGACAGCGGCGTATCGGACAGCCCTTCGGCGTAATTGGTCATCGCGGACACTACCAGCACTTTCAGCCCACAGTGACGTGCCGAGAGCACTTCCGGCACGATAGACATACCGACCACGTCGCAGCCCAGCGTTTGCATCATGCGGATTTCCGCCGGGGTTTCGAAGTTTGGCCCGGTGTAAGCGGCAAATACCCCTTCGGCCAGCGGAATGCCTACGCTTTGCGCCACCTGTGCCAACTGGCCGCGCAGCTCGCGATCGTAAGCGTTGGCCAGGCTGAAGAAACGCGGGCCAAAACGCTCGTCGTTATCGCCAACCAGCGGCGACTCAGGCATAAAATTAATGTGGTCGGTGAGTGCCACCAGGCTGCCCGGTGCCACCGACTGACGCAGCGAGCCGGCAGCATTGGTGGCCAGCAGGAATTCGCAGCCCAGCAGTTTGAAGGTGCGCACAGCGGTGGTCATCACCTGCATGCCGCGCCCTTCGTAGTAGTGACCGCGCCCTTTCATGCAGAGCACCGGCACGCCCTCCAGCCAACCGGCAACCAGTTGCCCGGCATGGCCCACCACGCCACTGACCGGGAAACCCGGCAGCTCTGCGTAGTCGATGGTCAGGGTGTCGGTCATCACCTCTGCCAGCGCGCCCAGCCCGGAGCCCAGTATCAAAGCAGCGTGCGGCTGGAAGTCCGGCAGCCTGGTGCGGATCACTTCGGCACAGGAAAAAGCATCTTCTTGATTAAACATTGTATTCTCTTCTATGAGGGGGGAGGTTATCCCCATAGTAGAGAGCGAGGCGCGGCGGCGACCAATACATTATTGGCGGCCGATTTATTCCATTTACCTATAAATTGGTAGCCCAGGAGGCGATCATCAGCATCAAACAGCCCCAGCCACTGCCCGATCCCAGCCGAATTAACTTCCGCCTGCTGCACTATTTCCGCGTGGTAGCGGAGGAGATGAACTTCACCCAGGCGGCGCTGCGGCTGAATATTTCGCAGCCGCCGCTCAGCAAACATATTAAAGAGCTGGAGAGCCAACTGGGCGTGGAGTTATTCAAGCGTACCACCCGATCGATGGCATTGACGCTGGCCGGTCGCACGCTGTTTCACAATGTAGAAATGCTGCTCGATCAGGCCGGGCATGCGCTCAATCAGGTGCAGCAGTTGGGGCGCGGCGAGGCCGGGCATATGGTGATCGGCATGGTCGGCACTTCGGTTTGGGGCGGGCTAATCCCGGCGTTGAAACGCTTTACCGGGCAAACGGCCAACGTCACCTGGGCGTTAAACGAACTGACACCCAGCCAGCAGATTGCTGCGCTGCAAAAGCGTCATATCGATATTGGCGTCTGGCGCGAGGCAAAGGAGCAGGTATTGCCGGGGCTGGCGAGTCAGTTGCTGGCACGGGAGAATATTGCGCTGGTGCTGCCGCAGGGCCACCCACTGGCTCAGGCGGAAAGCCTGCCGCTCGCCGCGCTGCGGCATGAAAAATTCATTGTCCTGCCGCCACACGAAGCCAGTTTGGGTCTCTATCTGCACAATTTGTGTCTGCAGCAGGGTTTCAAGCCGGATATTGCCTATCAGGTCAACGAGCCGCAAACGCTGATGGCACTGGTGGCCGAAGGCTATGGCATCACGCTGCTGCCGGACAGTTACGGCCGTATTCCCTGGCCCGGCGTGCGTTTTTGCCCGCTGCAGCAGGCGCCGTCAGCGGATCTTTACGCTATTTATCATGCCGACAGCGCAACGCCGGTAGTGCAGGCGTTTCTGGAGATGCTGCGTACAGCTCCCCAGAACAAGTCTGTGCAACGAGCTTAAAGCGCCGGCTGCACCATAAACTGGCCGGCGCTGCCGCGATCCGCCATCTCCAGCGTCTGGCTGTAGAACAGGAACGGGAAATGTTCCGAAGTGGACTGGTTGAAGTAAACCAGCAGCTCGACGTCGCCGTCGACCCATACCGTGTCCTTCCAGCCGCGATCTTCCGCCATCGGCTGCGCACCGTTGACCCGTTTCACCAGGAAACGTACGCCCTGAATATGGAACGCCTGCGGCGTATCCGCATGGATATTCCAGCGTTCCCAACTGCCCTGCTGGGTTTGCACATCGATACGGTTCATGTCCCAGATAGCCCCGTTGATCCCGGCCTGGCTATCGCCCAGACGGAACTCACGGGTGCGGCTGACGCTGCCGTCCAATAGTTCATCCGCCAGCAGGCGCATCGGCAGGTTATCGGTCACCAGCGGCAACAACCCGGTCGGTTTCAGCGTCAGAACCTGGGTAGAAACCAGGATGCTCGAAGGCTCAATCAGGCCACGCAGGCGATCCATAATGCCCGCAGCCTCGCCGGCGCTGATCGTCACTTCATCGCCTTTTGACATATCGATCAGTACTTCACGGCGCTCACCCGGAGCCAGTGACAGCTGTTGTACCGCTACCGGAGCCGGCAGGAAACCCTGATCGCTGGCGATCACATTTAACGGCCGACCGTCACTCAGTTGCAGCATGTAGCGACGTGAGTTGGAGGCATTGAGCAGACGCAGGCGCACCCAACCGCGTGACACTTCGACATAAGGATTTTGCACGCCGTTAACCAACAGCGTATCGCCGATAAAGCCGCCCTGCGACGGGGGAGCGTATTCCGGTGTGCCGAAGTTATCCAGTCGCTTGTCCTGAATGATCAACGGGAAATCATCGACGCCATAGTGGTTGGGCAGCGGCAATGCCTTGCTGACTTCATCTTCGACCAGCCACAGCCCGGCCAGGCCGTTGTAAACATGCGGTGCCATGCGGTTGGGCGTGCTGGCGTGATACCAGCAGGTGGCGGCACTCTGACGGATTGGCAGCACCGGCGACCAGTCAACGTTAGGAGACATCATGCGCGGTGCGCCACCCATCAGGGTTCCCGGCACCTGCAGACCGCTGATGGTCATCGCCACTGGCTCCGGCAGGCGGTTGCTGTAGATCAGCTTGACGTCATCACCGTTGTAAACCCGCACCGTCGGCCCAAGGTACATGCCGTTAATGCCCCACACCGACGTCTTGCGGTTATCCATAAATGCCCAATGGGCGCGCTGCAAGGTTAAAAACAGCGGCTGGCCGCGGCGGGACTCCAGCAGCGGGGGAATAGGTAATGGGGTCTGCATTCCGCTCGCCTCAGCCCTCAGCGGCACGGCTCCTGCGCACAGCGCCAAGCCCGATGCCTGAATAAACTGACGTCGACTGAGTGACATATTTTCTCCATGAAAAGCAATGACTAAACTCTGGGCAAAGCCCGGGCCCCTGTTAATCAGATTAGCAGGAGCCCGGGCGTTAACGGCATCAGGCGCCGTTTAAAAGTTCATTCTTTGAAGCCGGTGGGAATATTATTTTCCGACCGCATTGCGCTGGGCAACTTCTTCGTCCAGCTCGGCGATTTTCGCCAGCATCAGCTCATGGCAATGGGCCGCCAGCTCACGCACATTTTCTCTGCCGTAATTGCTGATGTCGATCGGCTCCAGTATTTCTACGATCGCATGGCCATTATTCCAACGGTTAAGATTAATTTTACCGGTGGTGGTAGAAACGCAGATCGGCACAATCGGCACCCCTGCGGCGATTGCCGCGTGGAATGCGCCGGTTTTAAACGGCATCAGCCCGCGCCCGCGGCTGCGGGTGCCTTCAGGAAACATCCAGATCGAGATATCTTTCTTCTTGAACTGTTCGGCTACCTGAGCAATGGTGCCATGCGCTTTGGCGCGGTTATCCCGATCAATCAGCAGGTTACCGGTCAGCCAATACAGCGGGCCAAAAAAGGGAACCCACAACAGGCTTTTTTTGCCGACGGTCACGGTTCGCGGCTGCACGGCTTTGGCAGCCGTCACCATATCGTAGTTATTCTGGTGGTTAGCGATATAAATGCAGTTGCCGTTTTTGGCTGCATCGGCCGGTACGCGGACTTCTACGTTCAAACCGAATAACCCGGACAGACGGCCAAACAGATGACCGAACGTCGCCACATGGCGGGGATCGCGAGGACGGAATAATAAACAGTAAATAGAACCGAAAATGCACACCAGAAGACAATACAGAGTGGCGAGCACGGCACGCAAAATTAATAACATAACAACCTCATTAGCACACTGCCGACGCAGCCTGAAGCGCTGCGCAGATCCCTTTACTCATTCTTTGATTGCAGAGTCCGAAAACCTGTCCTGCATTTTTTTCTATTTTCCCGCCAGCCGACGATACGCACAATAATTTTATGCAGGGAAATGTTAACTATTTGAAAATAATTGCCGGTTGCGTGAAAAAAAGCGGGCGCAATATGCTGCGCCCGCTTGTTATTCCCTCAGGGTTACTCTTCGCTGTCGCCCGTCGGCGCTCGTGCAGGCGCGTCGATCTCTACGCGCTCGATACGCTGCAGGCCACGTGGCAGTGAGGTGCCTTTACGGCCCCGCTCCGCACGGAACTTCTGCAAATCTTCCGGACGCAGCGTCAGCTTGCGTTTACCCACATGCAGCGTCACAGAGGTCTGCGGCGGCAACACGAACAGCCATGTCAGCTTGTCTTCACCGGAGGCGGCCTGCGCCGACGGGATAGAGACGATCTTGTTACCTTTGCCCTTCGACAGCTGAGGCAGATCGGCAACCGGGAACAGCAGCATGCGACCGGCTGCGGTGATCGACAGCAGCATATCGTCGTCGCCGTGGATCTCCATCGGCGCCAGCGCTTTGGCGTTGTCCGGCAGAGTAATCATCGCCTTGCCGGCACGGTTGCGTGCCACCAAATCGTTGAAGGTACAAACGAAGCCGTAGCCGGCGTCGGAAGCCATCAGCAGTTTTTGGTCGTCCGCCGCCATCAGCACCTGCTCAATGGTGGCGCCCGGCGGAGGCGTCAGCTTACCGGTCAGCGGCTCGCCCTGCCCGCGTGCCGAAGGCAGCGTCAGCGGATCAAGCGCGTAGCTGCGCCCGGTGGAGTCGATAAACACCACCGGCTGGTTGGTTTTGCCGCGCGCCGCGCTGCGATAGCTGTCGCCGGCCTTGTAGCTCAGGCCGCTTGGATCGATATCGTGGCCCTTGGCGCTGCGTACCCAGCCCATTT